>Ga0208387_1000206_pt1 | contig 18985 bp, 26 predicted proteins | sample CryBogCBH27Jul09_FD_184611 | JGI IMG/M metagenome (GOLD analysis project Ga0208387, IMG submission 184611) | Freshwater microbial communities from Crystal Bog, Wisconsin, USA - CBH27Jul09 (SPAdes) | ecosystem: Environmental > Aquatic > Freshwater > Lake | place: Crystal Bog, Wisconsin, USA...
TTCAAATTATCCGAATGCTTGAAAGCAGCAAGGAAAATACGCTTGTGCTTCGGAAGTTTCACGTCGATATCAAGGATAGTATTTTCGCTGATTTTAAAAGCGTTATCTCCGACTGGGGGCTAAACGAATATTTTGTTGTCCAGCAAGACTATATCAGATGCACATTAACCGGATCCCATGTTCGGTTTCGCGGTTTGGATGACCCTGAAAAGATTAAAGGGGTGACTGGCTTCCGGCGCATTATCCTGGAAGAAATCAGCCAGTTTGATGAAGCGGATCTAAAGCAAATTCGTAAACGTCTTCGCGGTATGATCGGCCAGCAAATCATTTGCATATTCAACCCGATCAGCGAGGATCACTGGATAAAGACGAACATCTTCGACACCGAGATATTAACTGAAGTCGATACCAACATTGAATGCCCAGATACTGATCACCCCATCCCCATTAAAGGCATGTGGGTTAATGAAACCGGCAACCTGGTGATTATGCAAACTAATTACCTCGATAACGTTTTTGTTATGGGACGTTGGAAGGATGGCAAACTTGTGGGGGGCTTCGTCGATCAACACGTGATAGATGACTTTGAAAAAGATAAGATCACCGATTACAACTACTATCAGATTTACGGATTAGGTGAATGGGGTAAAATCAGGGTAGGGGGTGAGTTTTGGAAAGACTTTAATAGCAACATTCATACCGGTAAAACATCGTGGAACGAAGCATTGCCATTGCATATATCCTGGGACGAGAACGTTAATCCATATCTTACCTGTTTGGTTTGGCAAATACTACCGGTTGAAAATGGATTTAAAGCTGTTCAAATTGATGAAATTTGTTTAGAAGACCCTCGAAATCGTGTGGCTCATGTTTGCAAAGGGTTTAGAGAACGCTATCCAAATGACCGGGTAAAGGGATTATTTGTCTACGGAGACCGGACCAGCATAAAGGAAGACACAAAGCTGGAGAAAGGCGAAAACTTTTTTACTAAAATAATACAGGATTTACAAATTTATTCGCCAAATTTACGAATGCAAAGTGTGAATCCGTCTGTGGTTCAAAGCGCTGCGTTCATTAACCGAATATATGCCGGAGAAATATCAAATCTGACCATTGAGATTAATGAAAAATGTAAAAAAAGCCGTTATGATTACCAATACGCGCTGGAGGATAGCGACGGCACTTTAAAGAAATCTAAAAAGACCAATCCTGTAACGAAAGTAAGTTATGAGGAATTTGGTCACCCGAGTGACGCCAAACGTTATTTTATAACCATGGCATTTGCGGATGAATACAATAAATACCTGCGCGGCGATAAGAAAACAACGATAAGAACTGGTAAACCGGTGCACAAGCATGTTTCAGGATATTAAACTTTTTAATAATGAATAGCTGCTACGTTTATTTACATATTCGACTCGATAAAAGCGAAGTTTTCTATGTGGGTATCGGTAACGACAAAATTAGTAAAACTAAATTTGAACGAGCCTATTCTAAACACAAACGCAACAGGTTTTGGCAGGCGATTATCAAAAAGACGGGTTACCTTGTTGAAATATACAAAGAAAATTTAACTTGGGAGGAAGCCTGTTACTTTGAAACGCAGTTAATTGCGTTATATGGGAGAAGGGATTTAAACACCGGACCCCTTACTAATTTAACCAATGGGGGAGAAGGAGCAAATGGTCTTAAAATGACCGTTGAATCTAGAGAAAAAATGAGGCAAAGGAAAATTGGGAAAAAACAAACTCCTGAGCAGATCGAAAAAACAAAAATAGCTTTAAGCAATCGAGTGATTTCGGATGAAACTAAAGCTAAAATTGCTTTGAGTAAAATTGGAAATAAAAATGGGGTTGGAAAACGAAGTGAAGATTTTGGACAGAAAATCCGAAATAAAAAAATCGGCATTGCAAGGCCTCTTGAAGTAAGAATAAATATTTCAAAAGCAAAAAAAGGGATAAGCCATAACGGGAAAGGTAAAATAATTGCATTTAAAAAAGATGGCACTTTTTCTGGTGAGTTTAAACATACCTATGAAGCAGCAAAGCAACTTGGTTGCTCTCAGCAATTAATTAGCAAAGTGCTAACCGGGGAAAGGAAATCAACTAATGGATTTTTATTTAAAAGACTAGGACATGCCGTATCTAATTCAAAGTGACTTTTTAAAAACTATCCAAACCGCGAATCTCAATCAGGTAATTGGCTCAAACTATTCGATCATCAATTCATGGCTGCTGGCTGCTCAGGAAAAAGCTGCTTCTTATCTTCAGCAGAAATATGATGTGGCCAGCGAGTTCACCAATACCAACGCCTGGTCATTTACAGCGTCATATCAAGCTGCCAATCGGGTTTATCTGGATGCGCCGGCTTACAGTCAAACTAGCGCCTATAACGTTAATGATCTAACACTGCAAGGCGGTAACGTTTATATTTGCATTGCTACCATCAGTTCAGGGGGTGAGGCGTTTAATCCGGCTCACTGGACATTATTAGGCCCGCAGTACACGTTGTACTTTGCATCTTTTCCATATCCGGTATTTGATGTGTATGGCACCTACAATGTGGGGGATCAGGTTTTTTATAAAAACAATATCTACACGGCCAGTTCATCAACCACCATATCCAATGATGATTATGTGCTGCAGTATGGCAGCTATAACAATATCCCGCTTAATAACTATTTTCCGGATGCGCCAAATCAAACGCAATGGACATTGACAACCACCGGTTATACAGTTCCTGCCGACACGCTTATTACAAATACCACGTACTGGACGCTGGGCGATAACCGCGGTCAGCAAATGGTGCAAACATTGATCAACCTGGTATTGTATTATGCGCACTCAAGAATTTCACCAATGAATGTTCCTGAGCATATCAAGAATAATTACCGTGAAAGCATTGATTGGCTGAAGGACGCAGCTGATGGGTTGATTACTCCAAACCTCACCAAGCTGCAGCCGAATAAAGGCAACAGAATTCGCTATGGGGGAGATGTCAGGCTTAATTTGCGATACTAATTTATGCTTTATAGAATTGAAAACATAAACACGATGAATTACCAACTGCATCAAAAACACGGCACTCACTTGCAGCACTTACGCAGTCAAATTCAAATGGCTGATAATATGCTGGGGAAACACAATTACCTGGATGCCGATCGGCAAGAAGCTGTAAGCCAGTCAAAAGCCATCATGCAAATGCAGCTTGAGTATGGTGCTAAAGCATTTAGTAAACGATTTTAACTTTCATTAACCCTTTAAAAAAATGGGAATAAGGATAAAAGAGGTTAAGAACCTTAATACTACTCAAATGACCTACGCAACCCCAACACAGGGCGTTACGCAGTCTACAACCGATATCCGCGGCAGTGAAAACTTGCCAAAGGAAGTAAGGCGAAATCTTTCGAACTATATTAGCCCGGTGCAGTTGGTTCGTATGAACCACGATATCGGAATGTGGAGAAGGGCAGTTTTAGAGGCTGAGCAAGCTTATTATCCTCAGCGCATCCGGATGCAGCGTATGTACATAGATACAGCGCTCAACGGCCACGTTCGGGCTTGCGTTGCCAAAAGAAAGCGGTTAACCACTCTTCGAAAATTTGAGTTAAGGGATGCCAATGGCAAAGTGCTCAATGACATCACCACCGGCCTGAGTAAAAAGAAGTGGTTTAGGAAGTTTATCAACTATGCTCTTGACGCAAATTTCTACGGATATTCATTGATAGCTCTGGGCGATATCATCGAAGGAGATTTTCCTAACCTGAGCATCGTAAGGCGCTGGAATGTTTCGCCAGACAGGTTTAATGTTACCAGCTATGATTATTCGATCAACGGTCAGGATTTCCGAGCCGATATTGTTAAGAACTGGCACATTTATGTTGATACTCCTAACGAAGATGGAACTTCTCCATGTGGTTACGGCATATTTTACAATATCGCTATTTACGAAATCATCATGCGTAATGTGTTGCTTTGGAATACCGGTTTCACCGAGCGTTTCTCAATGCCCTACGTTGTAGCTAAAACCACCAAGCCAAGCGACGAGCGCGACGAACTGGAAGCCACCGTTGCGAATATGGGGGCCAATGGCTATGCTATCACCGATCCGACCGACGAGATTGAATTTTTGGAAGCGCATTTGGCCGGTACTGGTTGGAATGGTTACGATAACCTGGAAAACCGTTGCAGTAAAACTATCAGCAAAATAATACTTGGCCATGGCGATGCTTTGGATAGTACACCAGGAAGACTTGGCGCTGATCAGGGCGGCGATGAAAGCCCGATATCTAAAGCGCTTTCTGAAATACAAATTGAAGACGGCCGCGTAATTGAATCAGTGATTAATGAAGATCTTTTCCCCAGGTTAGTTAAGCTTGGTCAAATGCCTGAGGGTATCACCTTTGTATTTTTAAATGATGACGAGGTGCAGCAGACCGTTGAGCGCGACAATAAGAACGCTCTTGACCTGGCAACCGTCGCAAAAACCATGAAAGATGCCGGCATGCAAATGGACCCGGCGTATTTCCAAAAAATCACAGCATTGCCGGCAAAAGAAATAGTTGAACCGGCACCCATTGCTCCCGCACCTCCTGCGCACCATACTCTTCCCCCGGCAGATCCTTCGAAAGAAAATGTTAAGCGCGTGCCGAGTGCTAAAATTAAAAATAAGCTTATTGAACTATACCGATTGGAAGCCGCATGACATTTTCAAACGATAACGGAATATTGATAATTGATACCGGTCAAAAGCTGATTGCATCGACCACTTCTCATGTTGTTGAAAAAACACCTGATGGCCACATTCGTCTAACTTTTGGTCCTATCAACCTTGAGTTTGAAGAAGACGAAATTTCGTTTAACGAATTGATCAAACTTTTGCCACAATGAAGGAGGCGCCTAAAATAAAATTCAATTCTGGTAAGGTTGAGCGTTTGCTTAAGCAAATTCATAGTGGCGTAATCACTGAGAAAAATCTGCCCGAGAATTTATATGAGCAAATCGCCGAATATTTAAAGCAGGCACTTTATGAGGGTTTTGGATCGGATAAGTTTACTGAAGATGTTTTATTAAGCGATCTGCGAGATAATGTCTATTTGTTTTCTGCTGCCAAGACCTATCATTTTACCAGCGCATGCGTGGAGCTGCTGGTAGACGACGAAGGTAAGCGCAAGTCGTTTAGCCAGTTTTTTGAAGAAGGCAAAGCGGTATATGGGCAGTATAATGAAAACTACGCAGCTGCTGAGTACATCACTGTATTTGGCCAGGCACAAATGGCGAAGCAATGGCAAAGCATTCAGGCCAATAAATCCGTATTGCCTATGCTTACATTCAGCACTAATGGAATGCCTTGCGAAGAATGTGCGCCGTTCGAAGGCTTAACAGCACCTGTTGATGACCCGATTTGGGATACATGCATGCCTCTTTTGCATTTTAGGTGCCAGTGTATTGTAATTCCATCTGATGATGCCGAACCTTGGTCTCCAGATGATATTGACGAATTGCCGGTCGATGATATACCTGAAGATTTTCAAAACAATCCTGGTAAGTCTGGCCAAATATTTACAGCTGATAACCCATACTTTCAGGATGTGCCAAAAGACCTGGCAGCCGATAATTTTGGGTTAGAGGTTCCGGAGGAAGATTAAAAATTAAACTATGTCATACACAACAGACCCGAATGATCCACGCCTTGGACATGGCGTTGATTCCGAAAAAGTTCCTCAAAACGAAGTTTACTTGGTGCTATCTGAAGAGGAACGCGCACAAGGTTTTGTACGGCCTGTCCGTGACACTTACGTTCATTATTACATGGAAGATGGGAGTGATGTCCCATATCCTTTACTGACGTTGAAAGGAGTAAAAGGATGCGGAGCAGCTACACGTATGGGGCGGGCATTAGCCGAAACCTATGCAAGAGATTCTAAGTTTTATGGCGCCACATATTGCGTCGGGTGTAAAAAGCATTTGCCTGTTAAAGAATTTATCTGGGAAGATCATAAACAAGTGGGCTCATAATGGAATTTACTTTTCAGGACATCGATAAAATAAAATTGGGTGATAGCCTGGTATTGGATATTGATCCTTATACCGGTAGTTTCCCGAATGAGTATGCCGAAGCCATAAGAACCAAATCGCAGGCATTAAATGCTGAAATGAAGGCCTATGTTTTTGCGGAAGACTTAAAGCTCAAGCTGCTTTTTAAAGACAAAAATTTCAAGAAAATAGGGGTTGTCATCGACAACTATAAGATTGCCAAGTTTAAGTCAGAACTTTTAAAAAAGGGTTTTGATTTATTTGAAGCATCACCTTTTGGTACCGGTACTACTGCATTCACATTTGATATCCCGACTGAACTATTTGAAAAGAAAAAGGCGCAAATATTCGCTATTGTAAACTTGGTTGAAACTCATTTTAAAAGAAGTAATTAAAATTATTGCTATGCAACTTGATCCAAATTTTCGCCCATATAAACCTACTGGCAACATTGCAGTTGATATGGTTGCCGAGTGCATCAATACATACCACAGCCAGGGCCTGAAGCTTAAAGTTATTCGTTTGGATTATATCCATTGGACAATGTTTAAAGGATTTGTCATCGATAAAATACCAACTTTTACAATTGAAGATAATGAGATTGATTTTGATGGTGTGATCATCACTCAGGCCCGGGTGCTTAGCACTCAGCCAATCACTTGGGAGTTTGAGCGGGAACGAATAAAAAAGCACTTTTTCCTGAACTGATTATTTTTACATTTGTTAATGGCAAAAGTTAAAGTATTTGAAACCAAGAAAATAGAAAAAGACGGCGGGATATCAACAGCAATTCACATTATGGGTTCATTTTTGCCAGACCCGAATATGAAAGTTGTTCCAGATGATGCGAAGATTAAAAGGTTAAAGCCGAAAAGTAAAAGGTAAAAGGATGATATGGAAGCTATACTGTACAATATCGCTAAAGATGGCTTGCCGGATATGGATAACCTAACCGGCCGCGTCGCTTTTATATTTAATGGGTGTATAATTTCCGGATGGCCATTATTCGAGGTCCATCTTAAATGCCCGGGCAACAATTATCCGGTTTATACAAAAAATGATTGGGAAGCAAACAGCGACGTTGGCAAAACGGGCGTATTTTCAGGAGTGGAGCAATACGTAATTTTTGATAAGCCTATTTGGGATTTAGAATAATGAGCAAATTTAATTTTCAGCGGGTGATTGATAATATTGAGCAAACCAAAAAGGAATTGCCTGTATTGCTGGCCAATGATGCTCAAAAGTTTTTTTTAGCAAGTTTTCGCAACCAAGGATGGGATGGAGAGCCATGGCAGGAAGTTCAGAGACGAATAGAAGGTACAAATGCTTATAAATATCCTAAAACTAAAGGTTTAACCAGGCGCACAAAACCTATACTGCAAGGAACAGGTATATTGAGGCGCGAAGTTTCGTTAATTGCGGCCAATGCTATTATAACTTACGATCGTAATAATTTTCGGGTGAAGTTAGTTTTAGATGATGATATGGTCCCTTACGGTAAGTTTATCAACACCGGTACTGATCATATGCCTCAGCGGAAATTTATGGGCGATTCCCCAGCGCTTAGAGCTATTCTTCGAAATAGAATCGAGCATTACATGAATAAAGTTTGGCACACATAATTAAAAATATGCTCTAAAGCATCATAGTCATAAAATGTCAGGTATACGTCCAGCAATAACCGATGTGCTAACTCAGTTGGCAACCATTCAGGCTCAAAACCAGGATCTTTTAACTGTGCCGATTTATACCCGCATTTTTAATAACCAGCCCAAAAGGCAATTGTCTGGCAAAATACAGGCTTATCCGTTGCCGGCGGCTTTTGTTGAAATAGTAAAGCCTACCAAATTCAACCGTCTTTTAAATGGGGTGAGCGAAAGTGATTTGATAGTTCGCGTATACCTGCAACATTGGTTTATCGATGCTGAAGATGGAACATTTGATCAGGATCTTCCAATATTTGACCTACGTGATTCGGTGATTGCCACGCTTTCAAATTATAAACCAACATCGTGTGGAAATCTAATGTTAACCTATGAGGGTCAAGATTTTAACCATGATGATATTTATGTATATTTGATAGAGTTTACATGCAGCTTTATTGATAGTAAAGGTAGCCCTTACGATACCGGTCGCACAGATTACCAAAACAGTATTCCACCAACTGGACTCGATCTTACAATAAATTCTGTTGAAACTTTGTTAGAGCCAGACTTCGCCCTCGGATATTATGTTATCACTGCATCACAGGGAACAGGTAATACCTGGCAATTTACAGGGTTGGTTGGCAAAAGCGGATATGCAATTTATTCGATACAGCTTAACCAGTTTTTAAGTACTGAGGAAGGTGTTGATGTAAGCTATAATGCTACAGATGGCAGCTTTACTATATTGATACCTGATTTTGAACTTGTACCTGGTTACGGGTTAATAGTATTTTCTAATAAGTATGACAATTCATTACCATCCGCATAAATAAATATTATGGCTCGCACCGTATCACAGATATACGCTTTAATGGTGGCCGATGTACAGGCTGATCCTATCTTATCAACGTTGGTTCCAGCAGCTCCACAGCTGCCCAGCAAACGGTCAATATGGGGATTGTTCATTTACATTTTTGCTTCTGCTATTTTCTTGCTAGAAAGCTTGATGGATGTTTTCAAATCACAGGTTGAGCACCGGCCGGTGCCGGTTGGTTGCAAAATCAAATATTGCTCTTTCAATATGACCCCACTACACCTCAAATTGTTCAACTGATAAATTTTGCACCGGTATATCCTGTTGTGGATCCTACCAAGCGAATTATCAGCCGGGTTAGTGTGATCACTTCGGTATCAGGTCAAACTACGATTAAAGTGGCCACTGGAACGCCGCCCGGGGCATTAAGTGCTCCACAGCTTTCAGCGTTGCAAAGCTATGTTACTTTAATCGGCGCCACTGTTGAATACATCTGCTATTCTGCAGCAGCGGATAAGCTTTATATACAAGCCGATATTTATTACCAGGGTCAATATTCCGCAATCATTCAGGAAACAGTAATCACTGCGATCAATAACTTTTTAGCTACGTTCTCGAGTGTGAATTTTAACGGCAGCATGAAAGTGAGCGACATCGAGGCTACCATTCGTGCGGTACCAGGTGTAAATGATTGCGTTATTAAAAATATGATTGCCCGGGCCGATGGAACTGCGTTCTCGAGCGGAACATATTTGGTTCAAAGCAATCAGTTAATTTCCAGAATATGGCCAACAATCGCCGGATATCTGGTCGAAGAAACAACCTCTGGCCAAACTTTTGCTGATTCATTAAACTTTATAGCGCAATAAGCGATGCCTGATCAATACGACATAGATTATGCCCAGCAGGTAACTGAGCTTTTGCCGCCCGATAAGCGGTTTAAAACTAATACGGCATTTCTGACCGATGCTATGAAGAGCACGGTCCAGTATTTGCGCGACGCATTGTTTGGTGATTATCGTAACGGATCAACAGCTAGCGCCTGGGCAGCTGGCACATATTCACGGGGCGATAAGGTAAATTATAAAAAAGGCATCTATGTTAGTCTGATCGATAACAATACTGCTCTTCCAACCGATTCGGATTCCTGGTACCAGCAGCAAACTGTTTTCATCGGCTTAAATGAACGGCTGGCGTATAATGGGAATAACCTGATATTGACCTGGGCACTTAACCGATGGTTTGGTACCACGTTCAGGCAGCCGAACGCTGTAAGCGATATCTATTTAACTATCAATACCCGCCCTCTTTCAATATTTAGATTCGGAGTTACTGAAGCAATCAGTTCTGAATTTTTTCTTGACAGATCTACTGAAGGTATTGATAATAACGATTCATCGACCGAAGGCTATATTGATTTAACAATCAATTTCCCGGTTGCCGTTTACAATGCTTTGGATCCTATAGATGCAAACCGGCAGGCTATCATCCGCGCATTTGTAGATCAATATATCTATGCCGGCGTATTATATCAAATAGCAACGTATTAACATGAGAAAATTAGATACCTCCAGTGCATCAACATCAGTATCGCAGCCACTGAAAGCTGGATCAGTACAGCATTTGCAATTAGCTTACCAGGAAGCTTTAAATGCTTTGGCTTTAAACCTGATTGGTCCAACATACCAAACCAATGTCGTGTATGTGCTTTTTGGATGTGTCAATAGCGGATCAGGCTCAACCTTCAATATGTCGGCCGGCGCCGTGTTTTATAATGGGGAGATATTTCTGGTCGATGCAACTACATTTACGCTTACCGGCTCAAATGTTCCGTTGTCAAATATTGTTACTTCGTATTTTGTAGATGCTTCTGCAGATCCTACAATTTTCAGTGATGCTTCCAGCCATAACGTTCACCAAATCCGGAAAGTTGTAATCTCGCAAGGGGTATCTGGCAGCAGCACCTTAGGCGATTTCAGTACGTTTTTACAAACCCAACTGGTATTGGTTAATGATCAGGAAGCGACCTTGGGCGCTACTTACACCGTTAATTTCAAGCAGGACAAAGCCGTATTTTTTGCATCGGCTACGGTAAATTCAACCATTAACTTTGACTTTACCAATGCGGTACCAGGCGCTGTTGTTAGATTGCAATGGACCTTTGGATCCGGTCTTACATTAACCGTTACACCGGGTAGCGGGGCCATCGCATATATTGAGGGTGGCGATATTTCCCGGGTAGCCGGCCATACAAATAGCATGTATCTTACATACGTTGGTAAGGATTCAGCTGGTAATAATGTTGTAGGGTATTCAATATCTCAGATAGCATGATAAGACGGTATCGAAACGGCGGAGCACTCATTTATATACCTACGTTGGTTGCAAGCAATACACTTGCCAGTAGTACTTCTCATTCTGTAACCTATACCACTAAGGTTACCGGTGAACCTGGTAGCATTGTTGGTTTTAAAGTAACGACTTATGCCGCATCTGGCGGAGCTTCGCCAAACTACCAGGTTAATGGCACATCCCATGTTTTGAATGATACGTTCAATTTAACTTTGGATGGAAGCGGGCAGGTTACCTTTACTCAGCTGGTGGATGTGGGTACCACAACTTCCGGCAATTCATTGGATGTAATTCTTACAATAGAAACTACCAGTATCGGCTATGTAAGCGGATCAGCTAATAATACCAACATTTCAAAAACAGTTTAAGCGCCCATGGCCGTAAAAAGTATAGCTCAAGAAAGAAAGATCACAGTTTACCCCGAGGAAAATCTGCGCAATATGGTATTTGCCGAAAGTGCACTTACCAGTTTAAGCATGAGTGACATTGTATCGGCCGCACTTGAGAAGTATTACCTTACTATGCCCAAAAACAAGCTGAATAAAATTAAGAGTAAGGTTAAGCTGCTTGAAGCCTATCCTAAAAAATCTGCATAATCAATTGATCATTATATGAAAAGTAACAATTACCCACCAGCCGAAACGGCAAAATTTAAGGCAGAGAGAAGAACTGCCACTAAAAAATTCAAAAAGGAAATGAAAGTGCGAGGATCAATCCTTCAACTTGAGTATCCTGAAACTGCCACACAATCGCAACGTGGATTTACCCCGGCAGGCAGTGCGAAAATAAATTATCCGGCCATGGTAAAGCTTGATGCAAAGACTGAACGCCCTGGTATACCGGTATCAGCAAGAAAACCAACCAACGGCAGCAAGCGGATATTTCAAACTATATCGTTAAAGAAAACAATAAAAGTGCCTGCAAGGCGCTGGCCAGAGCGGCTTGGAATGCCTACGGTTGAAATGGGTGCAGCTTTTTCTTTTGAAAAGAATATTGTAAAGGTTATCCATCATACCAGACCAATTAAAACACAGCCACCACTGTTTTAAATCGGCATAAAAAATATTCTTTAAAGCATTAGAATCATAATCAAATAGTTTTATATTTGAATTGTATTGCAGGATAGAGCAGCGGTAGCTCGCTGGGCTCATAACCCGGAGGTCGTCGGTTCGAACCCGTCTCCTGCTACAACGGTTGTGAATAGTTAAAAGCTGTCCTGAGCCCCCAAAGACGCTTTAAAATCGTAACGTTCGGTTTTATCGCAGAGGGGGACAACTAAATTCAATGCCTTCTCATAAATGCAGGTTTATATAATTGGTTAAAAACGCGCGTTGCCCATCATCTGCGCGTTTTTTGTGTTTTATCATTTCAAATGTGCCGTACATCACTCCAATAAACAGCCATCTAACAATTTGATTTACTGAAAATTAGCTTGTTAAAATGTGCCGTACATTGTACCGCACCTGTCTGTCTTGGCTATTTAAGCCAAAATCCCTATTTAATTTTACATCAATGGATTTCCAGTATACCGTCGACCCGCTGGCAGAATGCCCTATCATGCTGTTAACAGATGATATAGGCGTTGACCCTGAAACAGGAAAAGGTATTGATGGGGCCGTGTTCTTAAAAGAGCTGTTAGCCTTAGAGGCAATGAAGCCGAAGTTCATAGAAATATGGATCAACAGCGCCGGTGGTGTTGTTTCAGACGCTTACGCCATCTATTCCGCAATCATTGATAGCAAAGTGCCGGTAGATACCAGGTGCGTGGGAATGGCAGCCAGCAGTGCTGGTTTCATTTTTCAAGCAGGCAGGAATCGCACAATGAATGATTATTCATGGCTGATGTTTCATAATCCATACGGTGGCGATGATAAAAAGCTGCTCAATGTGATGAAAGAAAGCATCATCAAAATGATCGCCAGGAGCGGAATGTCAGAAGAAGATATTGAGGGCATGATGAAGCGTACTTCTTACATCTACGCTGATGAAGCTCTAAAGCTTGGTTTGGCAGATAAAGTTGAATCCAGCGATGCAAAGAACAAAAAACGGCTGTCGCAATTTACCCAGCCAAAAGACTTTCACAGGGAAGTGAATCTAGTGATAAACAAAGAACTGTTTAATAAACAACCACTCGAAATGAGCAGATTAGTCACCAACAAATTAGGCTTAGGGCCTGAAGCCAGCGAAGACAGCATAGTGATTGCTATCGATGCTATTGTTAACAAAGCCAAGGAAGAGAAAATCGGTCTTGAAGGCCAGATTGCTGACCTGGAAAAGAAAATGGCTGAAGCCAAAGCCGAATATGATAAGGCGAAAGCTGATCTCGATTCGGAAATGGATAAGCTTAAAAAGGAAAAGGCTAAGCTTGCCGACGAAAAAGGCAAGGTTGAAAAAGACAAAGCCGAAGTCGACGAAGAGCTTGATAAGATGAAGAAGGAAAAGGAAAAAGCTGAGCTCGACGTAAAAGAGGAAAAAGCCCGCAACGCGGTAAAAGAATATGCTGCCGTTGGCCGCATAAAGGACGAGAAAAAAGTGATTGACTTCTGGACAGAAATGTTTGTGGCCGATCCTGAAACTGCTAAAGAGCAGATCGAGGCCCTGCCGCTTAACAAAACTGCCCCTGTAATCAATAAAACTGAAAACAGTGGCATCCGCTATACTGCAGGTGCAGTAATGGCGCAAATCAACGCAAAACGTAACAAACAAAACATTAACTAACCATGCCAGGAGTTGACGGATTTGTCATAAATGACACCACATACGCAGGCGAAGCCGCGTCGCAGTTCATCGTTAAAGCAATAACCGGTGCCGATACCATCCAGGGCGGTAACGTTTATGTAAAAGACGGTATCAAAAAGAAATTCACAATCCCGCGCTGGGATGCTTCCTATACGGATTTTATCCAGGACAGGCAAGCAACTCCAGTAAGCAAGGGTAGTTCAACCGTTGACGGCCAGGCGCTGAATCCGGCTGACTATATGATCTATTACGAGTTTAACCCTCGTGACTTTGAAGATCATTGGTTTGCCACTCAGCTTGACGAAACGCTGATCGACCGTGCTCTGCCAATTTCGGTTGAATCGGTTGTTGTTCAGGAGATCCTGAAACGTCACGCCAAATACTTCAACCAAATGTTGTGGACCGGTGATATTACCACCTCAGGAGTATTTAAATATTTCGATGGTTTTATCCGCAAAGCAAAAGCAGCTGGTGATACAGTTTTGGTTTCTTCGCCAACTACCTTAACTACTTCAAACATTCAGGGCGAGTTTTTAAGAGGCTACCAAAGCATTACGCCAGCTTTGCGTTACGATCCGGCAATGAAATTCTTCTGCTCATACAATACCTATGATTTGTATGCACAGAGCCAAATCAATCAAACCTACAAAGGTGTTGATACCACCCGCGAAGGTGTTGATATGTTCAAAGGGCGTAAGGTTGAGAAAATCGCCGATTTCCCTGACAATACTTACTTCATCGCAAAAGGCCTTCCTACCATGGAAAGTAATCTTTGGGTAGGTATGAACAGTACCGACGACGCTACCCTGAAATTGGAAAAATTGCAGGCGAACTCAGAGCTCTTCTTCGTGAAGATGCTGATGAAAGCTGACGTTCAAATTGGCTTCAACTCTGAAACTGTTTATTACGGATCGTAAAAATTAAAAAATGACAAAGGATCTTCAACAACATTTGCTGGCTAACCCGCATTTGAGCCATGTTTATCTGAATGATAACAATGAATGGCAGTTTTTTAAACACCCAAAATACCCTAAAGCTATTACCAGGGACGAAATACTGAATTTGGAAATTTCAGATGAACCTGAACCTGCAGCAGCAGAAATACCAGCCGAAAAGCTGACCGAACTGGAAAAAGAAAATGCCGAGTTGAAAAAAAGGCTTGAGGCATTGGAAGCAGCCCACAAGGGTAAAGAAAAATCACCGAAGTCAAAAGAAGAAAGTAAAACTGAATAATCATGTCAACACTATCAAGATTTCCATTAAGCACGGGCGCAAATCCGTTTTTTAAAAAGGACAACACACACAGGGTGTTGACTGGTGACTTTCAAACTCCAGCTTTTGCGTCGAGCATTGCTTTGAATTTGTCTGCTTTCGAAACAATTATTCAGCCGGCAACGCTTACTGGCGCAGTAACATTTACTGCTAATGTGGGTGATGGAGCTGCAAGCGAGAATGGTCCATTCGTAGGCGACTACGTGCAGTTCTTGCTGCAATCGGACGGTACTACTCGTACAGTAACTTTCGGTACCGGCTTTGCGGTAAATGGCACGTTCGCAGTTACAACCGGTAAATACGGATCTATTGGCTTCATGTTCAATGGTACCGTTTGGGTTGAGCTTTCACGTGTGATTACAGCTTAATAAGCGGAAGCTTTAAGCTTTGAAAGGATAAACTAATTAACGGCGGAAAGCATTTCGCTTTCCGCTTTATGCTTTAAGCTACTAACAATGCCATTAAGCAATATTACATTTCAGCAAGGAAGCGGTGGCTTAGGTAGGCCATTACCAGGGCAGGATTTCTATTCGGCCCTATTGTTTTACTCCAGTGTATTACCTTCAGGCTTTTCTACCTCAGCCAGAATCAAAAAATTTCTTTCTGTAAACGATGCTATTGCCGCTGGCATTAGCTATTCGTATTCGGACGAAACTCAAGCGACTGCGACCTATTTGGTTACTACTGCAGGCACCAATGGCGATACAATCGTAATTGCGGTTAATGAGCCATTTGGTAGCGTGATCACGCTGGGTAGCTATACCAAAGCATCAACAGAAACAACTGTAGCTGCAGTTGCTACTAAAATTGCAGCAGCGATCAATGCAAATACGCAGACAACCGGATATGTTGCAACCGTATCATCTGCCACTGTAACTATTACCGCACGTAAAGGCTTGGGTATTTTCTTAAATAGCGGCACACCGGTAGTTGTTACGCTGAGCTCAGGTGCAACCCTTGCCGGTACGCTTACTCAATTCTCGGGTGGCGTGGCATCGCGTAATGCAGTATATTATTACCACATCAGCGAATTCTTTCGCATACAGCCGCAAGGAGTATTATACGTAGGAATCTTTGCGGTACCAGGTGGGGCTTATAACTTCAGCGAAATTGCAACAGTTCAAAGCTTTGCAAATGGTACTTTGCGCCAATGGGGCGTCTTCAAAGATTCGGCTGCATTTTCAACCGCAGATCTTACGGCGATCGATACTCAAAACAAAGCTCAAGATACTCTACATGCTCCTTTGATCGGTTTATATGGCGCCGATTTAAGCGGCACCTCGGATATTTCAACATTAACAGATCTTTCGGTATTAACGGCAAATACCGCATCTGCAATTATTTCGCAGGATGGGGGCGGGATGGGCGCCCTGTTGTATCTGACATTTGGAAAATCTATTACTACCCTGGGCGCTGCTCTTGGAGCTGTTGCTTTGGCAAATGTAAACGAGGATATAGGTTGGTTAGCCAAATTCAATATCAGCAATGGTACTGAGTGCGAAATCCTGGCATTTGCAAATGGTAAATTGTTTAGTGATTCTTCAGTTACCAACAATTTGCTTACTACGCTCGATGCTTACCGGTATATTTTCCTTTTAAAATATGTGGGTTACGCCGGCAGCTATTTCTGTCATGCAAATACAGCAATAAGCATTTCAAGCAGCTATGCTTTTATCCAGGATAACCGAACCATTCAAAAAGCAAAACGCGGAATTTATTCAGCACTGCTTCCAATATTAAATGGTCCGCTGATTTTAAACAGCGATGGCACATTGTCAAATACCACCATTGCTTACATGGAAACTCTGGCTAAGGCGCCATTGACCCAAATGGTCCGTAATTCAGAAATTTCAGGTGATAGCGTTGTAATTAATCCTGCTCAAAATGTATTGTCTACCGGCAGTGTTTCGGTTACAGTAAACATTTTACCTGATGGCGTTGCAAGGCAAATAGTAGTTCCAATTGGTTACACACAATCTTTAACATAACATGGCAGGAATACCTATCATAAACGGCGTACAGTACGATTGGGGGAGCATTTCGCTGCCGCTTTTGGGAATTACACCCGTAACGCAAATTACCAAAATCAGCTACAGCCGTAAGCAAAAGAAAGAAAATATTTACGGTGCCGGTTATGACCCTATTGGCCGTGGTTATGGCAATAAGGAGTATGAAGGCAGTATAGAAATGTACAGCGATCTATGGTTTCAAATCATTAATGCTGCACCTAATAATGATCCGCTGCAGATACCTTATTTTGATTTGCCAGTTGTATTTGCCAATACCGGCCAGTCACCAGTGCGTGATATTTTACGGGCTGTAGAGTTTTTGGAAGATCCATTTGCTGCCAGCCAGGGCGAAACAAAACTTTTGGTAACCATACCGTTGATCATTGGCCTTATTGACAGGCAAGCATAATATTTATGGCAAAAATTAATACTCCTGCAGCAAATGCAGTACTCACCGAAAAAGACATTTTCGAAAAAGCTCAACAGCTGTCCACCAGATTTGGCGTTAAAGTTCATCCTTTTCTGTTAAAGAATGGCGATGATCAGGTAATCGGTTACGTTAAAGAACCATCACGGCTTTCAAAATATCGGTACCTGGATAAAGCAATGACCGGGGCTATGTCAGCAGCATTGGAGTTGCTTGAAGTTTGCCTGATCAAAGAAGAAAGTGATCCAAGAATTACCAGCGAAGCCCCAGAAAATGATATCTACAATATCGGCGCTGCGACCTTCTGTGCGTCACTTCTAAATATAGCTACTGACTCGCTAAAAAAAAATTAGACGAGTACCGTATAGAAGACTGGAGCTCGGAATATTCTAAACGCTGTGCGCTGATGGCATTTTACAGCAATTTCGCAATCGATCCGGATACTCTTTCAGATGATGATTTTGCTAAAATGTGGAGTCGTCTGGAGTTTGGTTTAAAAACTACCGGTCAAATGGAAAAGTAATGCCATGGAAGAAAATGTAAATTATGTCATTAACCTACAGGATTTAGCCAGCGGTAAATTACAAGCTGCTGAAGGACATGCTTTGCATTTTGAGAAAAGCTTGGGCGGCGTAAATAATGCTTTGGGTAGCCTAAAATCAATGGCGCTCAAGGCATTTGCTGTTTTTGAAGTATTTGATTTTGTAAAAGAAAGCATAGTTGATTTTAATAAGTTTGCCCAGGCAAATGCTCAGCTAGCTGCATCTTTAAAATCAACCGGCGGAGCAGCAGGATTATCGGCAGAGGCGCTTCATAAACAATCTGAAGAACTTGCCAGCACCTCACTTTTTGATGATAAGGTAATCACCAAAACGCAAAGTATCTTATTGACCTTTACCCAAATAAAAGGCGCTGTTTATAATGACGCTATGCCGGCCATACTTGATCTTTCCTCAAAAATGGGTGAAGATCTTACCTCGGCCACTGTTCAGGTTGGGAAGGCGCTCAACGATCCAATCCGCGGTATGACAGCCTTACGGCGTGTTGGTGTCGCATTTAGCGAGGACCAGCAGAAAGTAATTAAATCATTGGTCCAAACCGGCCACATAGCGGAAGCTCAGCGCGTTATTTTGAAAGAGCTGAACACCGAGTTCGGCGGATCCGCAAAAGCGAATGCAGCGGTTGGTACTGGCCCGTTTGTGCTTCTTGGCCATATTGTTGACGATATCAAAGAAAACTTGGGGGGAGCAATTGTTGAAATAGCCAAAACCCTTTTGCCATTATTAAAAACCGGCCTTACTATTATCGGCGATGCTTTTAAATTTATTAATGCGCATGTTGGGGTGATGGTTGAAAAGATCAATGGTTTTTTTGCAAATCTTGGACTGAATTTTAAAAATATAACCCCGACAGAAGCTTTCGACGCTTTTATTGGAACGCTGAAAAAAGTAGCTGATTGGTTTAAGCCAATTACAAATACGATTATGCCAATCATCAACAGTATAATCAATGGCATTAAAAGTTTGGTAGGTCCACTCGCTCAATTTTCGGGCCCTGTAATGAGGTTAATTACTTGGTTAAGGGATATTCTTGGCGTAGTTTTAAGCTATCTGCCACCGGTGATTGACGTGATTTTTAAAGTAGTTGCAGGTGTTATTGATGTACTACACACTATTTATGTTTTTCTAGAA
>Ga0208387_1000207_pt1 | contig 18984 bp, 19 predicted proteins | sample CryBogCBH27Jul09_FD_184611 | JGI IMG/M metagenome (GOLD analysis project Ga0208387, IMG submission 184611) | Freshwater microbial communities from Crystal Bog, Wisconsin, USA - CBH27Jul09 (SPAdes) | ecosystem: Environmental > Aquatic > Freshwater > Lake | place: Crystal Bog, Wisconsin, USA...
TCCGACGCAAGCGGCTTTAGATGGCGTCAGCCATCGCTTCAAAAATCCACGATTTAAAACCGTTGGAAAAGGAAAAAATAAGCGCCTTGTGAAGCGACCTCGCCGGCCAAGTTTTATCGACACCGGCGTGTATCAGGCTTCCATGCGCGCGTGGTTTGACTAATGGCAACGGTATCTGAAAGCCTGGGCAATCATTCCCAGTTAAAATCCACACTGGAACAGGGTTTGCTTTCCATCTCGGAAAGTGCAACCGTTTCGTTCACGAAATATGTGAAACGAATACTGCCCCTGGATGGATATGTGTTTTGGCTGGCCGGCGAAACCATGACCATCCAGGGTTCGCTGCATTACTCTAGTTCTCGCGAGATTCGAGAAGATGAGACTATATCGGTTAACCGGGTGGTGTTTACTACTACCACCCCAGTTACCCCATTTAACTATGTAAACCAGCAACTAATTTGGGTTGCTACCGTTGGGGAGATTCGTTTCTCCTTTTCTAACTTGGGCATGTTCTACGAACAGGCCGGTCTGTACCATTACACGGGCGAAGCGGTTTATCCAGCTTTGGCCTCTCAGCTGGTCAACAATTTATATGATTTGTCACCCGACAATCTGATTGTGTCCAACAGCTTACCGGCTTGGTTAGCCATCCAAATTTATTCGCCGCAGTGGCTCGCTATTCCGAATCCGGGCGTGTTGCTATACCCTTCTTTCCTAGTCCCTACGAACGTGGTTCCGCCCTATGGAGTCGTGCACGTAGAACCCTCTAAAACTACTGCAATCCAGGCTGCCCCCAGGTTGACGGTTAATGCGTCTCATTACCAGTTGGCCACGGACCATGTCCGTATTACTTTGTATGGTCTTAATAACAACTCGGCGTTGGATTTCATCGACACGGTAAACCAGTACAGCCTGGACACTGATGTATTTGGTATTATGAGTATGCCGATAGTGCGAGACGAAAAACGCACTCAGTCGGAAATTCAAGCTATTGCGATGAAAAAGACCATAGAATATGATGTGAGCTATTATCAAACTCGCATCAACAATGTTGCTCGACAGTTGATTCTCGAAGCATTCGTTCAATACACTGTCGCGTCATATCCAACAGCTGCTTAAACCCAGGAGCTTACTATGCCGCAGAACGCCAACCAAGTTTATCCTTCCGTATATGCCGGCGTAGCCAAGCCGCTGAACCTTGACGCGGCTGGCAATTTGCTCGTCGCTGACAATCAAAACGCTGAAGTTGCTGTTCTGAACATCACTTCTGCCACCGTGGTGAAGGCGTCGGCTGGTTACATCGGTCGCGTGTCGGTTGTCGTTGCTGGCGCTGCCGGCGCGATTTATGATTACGCTTCGACTTCCGGTTATGCCGCTGCAAACGAAATTGCCGTGCTTCCGGCTACCATCGGCCTAACTGCGTATGATTGGCCGGTATCGACTGGCATTCTGGTGGTGCCGGGTGCGGGTCAAACTATCTCGATTTCGTTCCGCTAATCGGATACCGTCGCACCTAATCGCCGGAGATACCTTATGCCCAGCATTGTAACAGTTAATGTCAGCCAGACTGTGGGGCCTGCGCCCCTCGTTCTGCAGTCTTCCGGTGCGCTTATCTCTCAGGGTGCGACGGTTACGACTCCTGGCACTTCCAGCTTGCTCACGCAGCTTTCGGATTTAACCCCGTTGCTTACGGGGGCCAAGGCTCTAACGTCCGCCACCTTGTCGGCTGGTACAGTGACAGTCGTGTGCACGACAGCGCATGGCTTCACGATTGGCGACACTCTGCTCATTACGGTGGCGGGCGTCACCCCAACGGGCTACAATGGTACGTTCAACTGCACCGTTACGACCAGCACTAATTTCACATACGCCCTTGCTGGCTCGCTTGCGGCTGGCACTGGCGGCGTTTATACCCCGGAAGACGTGTCTGAATTGGTAGCGATGGCTACAACTTTCTTTGCGCAGGGTTCGGGCCTGTCTTGTTACGTGCTTGAGTTGGGCGCTGGCAACGCCAACGATGGCGTGACGGCTCTGCAAGCCTACATCACTGCCAATCCCAACAGCAACTATGTCGCGGGGGCTTCGGGCTACTTCTACGCGTATGTGGTTCCTCGCACCTGGGACGGCAATGCGTCGTTCTTGGCGATGCTGGCCAGCTACGAATCTACCACAGCGAAAACCTACTTCTTCATTACTACTACGCTGGCGACTTACACCAGCTACACCAACTTGATGAAGTGCGCTTTCACTATGATCGAATCGCCTTCGCTGGGTGTATATCCCGCGAATGCTCTTACCGCCGCGTCCTATTCGGGCGGTTTTGTCACGGCTACCACAACCACTTCCCACGGTGTCGTGCCGGGCAACTGGTTTACCATCGCGGGCGTTACCCCGACAGGGTACAACGGCACTTTCCTGGCCTTGTCCGGAACCACTGGCAACACGCTGGTTTACGCCGTGTCGTCGAATCCGGGTGTCGAGACAGTATTGGGTACTTTGGTCGCCAGTCTTTATGCCAATTCCGCGATTCCTTCTACGGAATTCAGTATCGCGTCGGCTTTTTATCGCCTGATGCAGTATAACCCGTCTGCGTCGAATCGGGTTACACCCTTTGCCTTCGGGTATGTGTTCGGTGTCACTCCGTTCCCAACTCGTGGCAACAACGCGCTGCTTACCGCGTTGAAAACTGCTAACACTAACGTTGTCGGCACTGGGGCAGAAGGCGGCATCAGCAATACCATCATTTTGTGGGGAACCACCGAAGATGGCCACGATTTTACTTATTGGTACTCGGTGGATTGGGTGCAAATCAACTCTGACGAGATGATTTCCAACGCGATTATCAATGGATCGAACAACGCTCAGAATCCGCTTTATTATGACCAAAACGGCATCAACCGTTTGCGGGCGGTCGAACAACAGGTCATGAACAACGCCATCGCGTTTGGTCTGGCTTTGGCCCCGGTTACGGTTACTGCCACCCCGTTTGTCACATATGTGACGCAAAATCCGACCGACTACCCGGCTGGTATCTATCGTGGTCTTGCGGTGACCTACACCCCGCAACGCGGGTTTATCCAAATTGTGTTCTATGTCAACGTTACGTCGTTCCCGGCTGCGGGTTAATAGGAGGTCAAGAAAATGGCTGGTAATCCGCAAATAGTCCAAGGTACGCTTAACCGCCTTCGTGGCAGTGCAGTGATCCCGAATTTCCCAGAATTAAACGTAACCGCCCCTTACTTGGGACGGGCTGGGATTTCCATGGCGTTTGAAGGCGAAACTACTACGGCCATCCCCACGATGGTCGGCACGGTTCAGTCGCCTATGCCGTATCAAATGGTCACGGTGACACTGTCGTTGTTGAAAACCCAGTCGCTGGCTAGCTTGTGGGAATCCCAACGACAGTTGCTCAGTGTTATCGGGGACGTTACCATCACCCCCGACACTACGAGTCTGCCTTCATACACCCTCAACAACTGTGCCATCGACAACGTTCGCGAACTGAATTTCGCGGGGGATGATGCCGGATATGTGGTCACGGTAAAAGGTTATTATCAGATTAACTCGTCGCTATGGTCTCTCATTTGACCTAGCGTAAACAAGGCGGTATGACGATGCGTTTAGACAGCAAGCTAAACCTTGTCACGGAAGTTGAAACGGGAGAGGGTTCCGTTTTTGTCCACAGCATGCCGATTTCGCGTGAGGTGTTCGAAAAATACTTCCTGACTATTTCCAAAACCTTTGCCTCGATTATTTCGGAAGGTCTAAGTTTCATCTCTGGACCCCGAGTCGCGGCAATGCTGTTGAAAAAAACGGCCATCGACCAAGGGGTGTGGGAAGGCCGGGATGGTGTCAGCAATGGGTTAATGGCCGAAATCCGCCGTTTGTCCAACGTAATTGTACCTTCTGAAAATGGCTGGCAAACTATGCCATTTCAGGACGCCATCGACAAAAAAGTTATGGACCAGGAAGATATCGCTGAGGTTGAAGGTCTAGTCTGTTTTTTTATATGCGCCTCTGCTATGAGTCGGAGAAACGAAGTCCAGGGGGTTTTGGACAGAATGCGTTTGTGGGGATCGCTAACCACGTCCTTGAACTCTACGGCATACGCCGCTTCCTTGCCGACATCGACCGAGACAGAAACTTCTACGACCACGGAGAACACATCGTTAGTGCCGCACTGACCTGGGCGGCTAACGAAGGATTTCACGATTTTTTCAGTCATCACGTTCCCGAATGGATGTGGCAAAGCGCGCACGAATACAGACAACGCCATGTGATCAGTTCGATTAAACAGCTAAAGGTGTTCTAATGGCGGTCAAGTCTGTTGTTGATATTGAAGTTAATGATGCATCCTTTAAGGACTTCGTTGCTCTATTCAACAAGTACAACACCGCCTTAGGTAAAATGCCCGGAGTTTGGAACAGCACCACGGACTCGATCCAAACCACCGGCAAGAAAACCGATTCTCTAACCGCTGCGGTAGAGGCTTTGTCCAAAATACTGGGCAAACAAATTACTGAACAAAGCAAAATGCGGAAAGAGATCGACAACACTAATAAGTCTATGACGGATTTGGGTAAGTCTGCGACCCGAGTATACGACACGATACGCGGCATTACTACCTCGATGCTTAAGTGGGGAACGATTACCAGTGCATTCGGGTTGGTGTCGGGGGCTACCGGGTTCCTTGGTTTCGAAGCTTTAGCAAGAGCCGCGTCCTCGTCTCGAACTTCTGCCATGTCGGTTGGCGTGTCGCCGTCCGAATTTCAGGCAGCTAATATTGCGTATGCTCGAATTCCTAACGCGGGCGGTATGTTGTCGCGCTTGGCCGACATCCAACAAGATCCCGTGCGTACAGCGATACTTGCTAATAGACTGGGCATATCTCAATCGGATGTAGTTAACAAAAGCCCGTTTGAGTTGATGCAGCAGGTGGTTCCTGCGTTGCACGAAAGATACCAGACTTTGCCTAAAGGTGCCCAGTTACAATGGGCAGAAAGCCTTGGCTTGTCTGACATCGCTGACACTTCTCAGTTACGCACTATTGGCGGCATGTCGGGTGCGGAACTCCAAGAACTTCAGTCCTCGGCTGCCCGGTATAAGCAAACATTGGGGGCCAACGCCGACGTAGACAAACAATACCAGGATTTTATCTCTAAATTTGACGAAATGTGGCAGGAGATCAAGAATCGCCTTACCACTGGTCTTGTTGGTTTGGCCGAACCCCTGGGCAAATTAACTACGGCGTTTGGCCGTTTGCTGGAATCAGGCTTGGAATCTAAAGCTTTTTCTGAGGGCATTACAGCCTTCGCTAAAGCTATCAACAGCTTCGCTGACTACATGAAAACCGACAAGTTCTCGAAAGATGTAGAAAGTTTGTGGAATAGTGTAGAGGGTGTGGCTATTGGCCTGTCGCGCTTGGCCAAAAAACTTGGATGGATGTTCCCGGAAGAGTCCGACCCGGAAAAACCCCCCGGCGGTTTTTATGGCATGCACGGCATGGTTGGCCATTTTGAACAGGGTTTTGCTCCCACTGCACTTTCTGCGTTTCCTCCGCCAGAACCCCCAGACGAATATCCTGGGGAATGGAAATGGTATAAGAACTGGAAATACAAACACGGCGGCGCGGGTAAGCCTATTACTGACGAGTTAGACCCTCTGTTCATGTCTTTGGAACGTCAAAAGAGCCTTCCTCCTGGCTTGCTCCACAAGATTATGATGATGGAATCTGGCGGCGACCCGACGTCGTATAATGGTAAGGCCATGGGCCTCATGCAGTTCACTCCGGAAACCGCCCGAGATTATGGGCTTACCAACCCGTACGACCCAGTAGAGTCTGCCAATGCGTCGGCCCGTTATTGGAGCGATCTACTGGCTATGTTTGGTGGCGACATCGAGAAAGCTTCTGCGGCATACAACTGGGGTCCTCAAAACGTCAAGAATGCTATTGCTCGGGCCAATCAGTCCCATACCGACTGGATTACTGATCCTCAGATTCCGCAAGAAACCCGCAACTACATGCAGCAGGTGGGCAGAACCTTTGGAACCGACCATTTCGCGGCTCAACCTGGGCAAGGTGTTAAAATCGCCATTTATAACGCAACCGGCGGTAATTATACCGACATTGTAGCTTCGTTGTCTGCTACTGGGGTGCCCCAATGAGCGGGTCGGTCATCAACAATATCGGACGGGTAGTTTATCAGTTCGGGTTCGAAATTTCGCCCATTATTTTTACCGGGGGTATTGCCGCCCAATACGGCGGGTATGTTCCCATTGTGTTATTGACTGAAGCGGCCAATTTCGTTACTGGCCTGCTAGCTGGTACAAACGCGTTCGACTTGGACAATTTCTTTGCCCACTTTACCCCGATACCCGGTGGTAAGTTGGCAAGTTACTCAGTGGCTACATATCCATTCGCGAACCAGTCCGTCGCGGCCAACGCGATCATCTCCGAACCCCTTAACCTTTCTATGCGTATGTCTATACCGGTCAATAAGCCTGGGGGCCACTCCGCTAAACTCGTGACCATGATGATGCTACAGAAAGTTATCCAATCTCATGCCAACATGGGCGGTACCTACACCGTGGTTACTCCCGCGTGTCTGTATACCGATCTGATCCTGACTGGCCTTACCGACGTGAGTCAAGGTGGTTCTCCCATTCCCCAGAATACTTGGCAATGGGACTTCACTCAGCCTTTGATTACTCTGGAAGCAGCACAGGCGGCACAGAACACCTTTATGAGCAACCAAACCAATGGAACTCCAACCCCGGTTCCTGGCCAATGACCACTTATTACCCTTTCTCCCCTACTGTTCCTGCTCCTATCTCGCAGGTACCGTCCACGTTTGTGCCGCTTAACCCCCTCGGCATAAACCCGGTTGCCATCCCGCCTTCAAACGGACCGTTTACTTTCCAGCCTGATTTAGACGGAACCCAATACACTATAACTGTGACCTGGAGCTTGTTCGGTCAACGATATTACGCGAACTGTTACACCTTAGAGGGGACCTTGATATTTTCCCTTCCGTTAATCGGATCTGACATAGGCGTTCCTATCCAGAATATCTCGTGGATTTCCGGAACTGTCACTGTCACCACCAATCTGCCGCATGGATTTAAGGTTGGGTCGGTTGTAAATGCTACTATCTCTGGGGTGTCGCCAGACTCTTACAATGGCACGTACCCAGTCGTCGTGATCAATTCCACCCAGTTTACTTATCAGTTGTCGTCTTATCCAGGGTCGGTGTCCTCTTATGGTACCGCGTCATACGACATCAATATGGCTGCGGGATATTTCAATTCTAGTCTGGTGTACCGTACTAAAAACCAGCAGTTTGAAGTATTCCCGTGAGATACTACGAAATCAAAATAACTGACCCGGCTAACCCTGGTTCTAAGCCTCAAATTTATACCAGCTGGGTTAACAATAAAAATGACCCCGGCGCTTTAAACATTCGGTTTTCGTTTCGCTTAGTGGATTTCGCCAGCAAGTCCGCATCAGTAGTGGCTATCTACGGCATTCCCATTCAGTCCATCAGCAACGCTCATAACCTTAACGGTAAGAACGTCGTCATTTCTGCGGGGTTTAAACAGGGTTTACCTTTGGCGTCTCCCGCTCAAGCCGGGCTTATCCTGCAGGGGTTCATTGCCCAAGCCTATGGAAATTGGATTGGCAACGAAATGAGCCTTAACCTGATTATCCTGCCCGGAACCCTACCCGGCCCGTCGTCTGCGTCGTCCCCCATGCCTCCGACTGGCTCAATGGAAGACCCTATTAATGGGCGCTTCGACTGGCTGGCCGGCACTCAGCTTTCTACATCCATCACGAATTTCCTCACTGCTGCTTTCCCGGCCTATCCTACACCTTACGTGTCTATAAGCCCTAATTTAGTAATCAACCACGACGAACATGCGGTGTATCACACCTTATCTGGGTTTGCTGATTGGGTCGGTTCATACAGCCAATCTATTATTAACAAACCCTCATATCAGGGCGTTAAAATCCGACTCCTTCCCGGCAATAACTTCAACGTGACCGACGGAACCACCACGAACAAAACCGTAAACATCGAATTCCGCGACCTAATCGGTCAACCTACGTGGCTTGGACCGGGTAAAATCAGCTTTAAATGTCCCATGCGGGCCGATATTAACGCGGGTAACGACGTAGTGCTGCCTAAGGGCACTTTCCCAGTGGCCACCCCAGAGAAAGTGACTGCGGATTGGAATATCCGCAACTCGTCGCTTCAACAGGGAACGTTTAATGTGGTAGAAGTCCAGCATTTCGGGGATTTCCGACAGCCCTCGGCGGATGCTTGGGTGTCGGTATTTTCCTGCCTGCAAAAGGCTCCCAGTTAGATGATGTTAAACAATGTTCAAAACACCCCAATTTCTAGAACTCTGCCCGAATTAATTTCGCAGCAGATCGGCAACGCCACCCAGCAAATTCCTCAGTCGTTGCCTGTGTCGGTGGTATCCGTTCAGGGTGCTTTCGTGACGGTTAAATTTGAGGTGCAAAGCACCATTACTTTCCCTCTTATTAAAGTGCCGCAGGCTATTTCCCGTTATGCCCGCCCGCCTACTCAAGTGGGAGATCGGGGGTTTGTGGTGTCTTCCGACATATATTTGGGCGGGGTGACGGGCCTGGGCGGGGGGGTAGCCAACTACGGACGGAAAGAAGCCAACTTGTCCACCCTGGTGTTCTTTCCTCTTAGTAATACCGCGTTTCCGTCCGTGGATAGTAACGCCTACAACATTACTGCCCCAAATGGCGCGGTAATCAAAGACGACAGCGGACACAGCGTGATCACGCTTACCCCGTCCTCAATAACACTTGCTTGTGGAAGCAATTCGATTGTAATATCTTCTTCTGGTATATCGTTGACCGGCACTCTTAACATCAACGGCTCACCCTATCTTCTGCATGAGCACAAAAATGTTATGACTGGCACGAATAACACCGGGGGTGTTGTGTAATGCGGGTGTATGGGCGTGACGCTACCACAAATGCTTGGGTAGAAGTCCAGACCGACACGAGCGGATTTAACGATTATGTGTACATAACGGCCTTAATTCAGTGCCTAAAGCTGAACTTGAACGAATCCCCTTTTTGGGCTAACTGGGGCATTCCTGCCCAACAGTCGGTTGTTCAGCAGATTTTCCCCGATTTTTATGTTGCACTAATCCAACAGCGTTACTCAGTTTATTTCGCCAGTTTGAGGATTAGCAAAGTACCGTCTTACACCCCGACTTATAACATCAACATTATCACCAATCAGGGTGTTAAAATGCAAATGAGCGTGGCAGTATGAGCGGCACCACCATCCCGATCGTCTTAGGCCCAGCAGGTATGATTCCTGCTGCCCCCGCTGACGTGCAAACCGCTCTTATCGCCAACGTTGCTACCACCAACCCAGGGTATACCGCTAACCTACCCGGCACCCTGATTGAAGATATCAGCAGCACGGACGTTGCGGCTATATTAGCGTGTAATTCGGCCCTGGTCGAACTGGTAAACTCCATCACCCCCTACGGGGCAAACGAGTTTATTCTAAACCAGTTGGGCCAAATCTACGGGGTCCAACGGGGACAAGCCACTAATACCTCTGTGTACGTTGTTTTTACCGGCTCCCCAGGTTTCGTGATCGCGGTTGGCTTCGTTGTGTCGGATGGTACTTACCAGTACACTATCCAGGATGGCGGTATTATCCCCACAAGTGGGGTGTCGTCCCCTTTGTACTGTTTGGCTACTCAGTCGGGGTCCTGGGCGGTTCCGGCTAATACCGTGACTTCTTTAGCTACTTCTGTACCTTCCACCGTTACCCTGGCCGTCAATAATCCGTCTCCGGGCACTCCTAGTGCCGGTTCTCAATCAATCGACGATTACCGGTCTCAAGTGTTGCAAGCGGGCTTGGCTGCTTCGATGGGAATGGCTCGATACCTGCGGACCCTATTGGGCAACGTGTCGGGTGTCCAGAACCGTCTGGTGTCGGTAGTCCAAAGCGGAACCAACTGGAAAATCATCGTTGGTGGTGGAGATCCGTATCAAGTAGCCTATGCCATCTACAGTGCGCTATTCGACATCTCGACCCTCGTCGGCTCGTCCACCACAATTCGAAACCAAACTGTCAACATCAACGACTACCCCAATACGTATTCAGTCGTATATGTCGTTCCCCCCGTACAGTCCGTGTCGATCTCTTTGACTTGGAATACCACCTCGACTAACGCGGTGTCGGCTACTTCCATGGCTACTCTCGGGTCGGCGGCTCTGGTTCAGTACATTAACAGCATCCCAGTCGGTGCGCCGATGAACCTGTTCGAACTACAGAACGCTTTTCAAATAGCTACAGCAAATGTCCTGCAAACCGCGTATCTAACCCGTATGGTGTTTTCGGTTTACATCAATTCCACACTAACCCCTCCGGCCAGCGGCACGGGTGTCATAGCGGGAGATCCGGAAAGTTATTTCCTAACGGACTCCACGCTCATCACGATCACGCAGGGGTAATATGAGCGGGACCCTTCAAAAAACTATTCCGTCATACCTTTATCAGCAATATGCTGATGATGACGATTTGCAAGCGTTTGTAGCGTCCTACAATACCATAACGCAGCAATACATAAACACGTTTAACCAGTTGAACCTACCAATTTATACTAGCGACTCTATTACTGGGTCTTTGTTGGATTGGGTCGGCGCAGGCGTTTACGGGTATCCACGACCGTCGTTGCCTGGAACTTCTGGCAGCAGTGTTGGGCCTTTAGACACGTACGGGCCAGATTACAAAGTTCCTCTCAATTCGCAAGTAACTACGGCACCGGGTGCCAGCCCGATCACGACCGACGACATCTATAAGCGGTTGCTGACTTGGCATTTTTATAAAGGCGACGGCAAAGTTTTCAATATGCGCTGGTTGAAACGGCGCATTATGCGCTTTTTGATCGGCACAAATGGGACCGCACCAAATCTGCCGCAGACCTATCAAATCAACGTCACATTCGGCACAGGCAACGCGATCAACATCACCATACCAACATACCCAGTAGCGCCACTGTTAGCGGCTGCTATTGCGAGCGGTGCGGCGGAATTGCCTTTTCAGTTTGTCTTCAATGTTACTGTTTCCGGCCCAGTTGGCGCATTCATCCCTTGGGTGAATAATAGCAGCGCAACAGTCGCTTGGGAAAACAGCAGCAGCGCAACAGTCACTTGGAATAATTACGGTATTTAGGGGTTGAGTTCATGAGCGGCGTTCCATATCTTTTCGCGTCGGCCAGCGGCACACTTCCTCTGTCGCAGCTTGATACTAATTTTTCCACCCCGGTCACGATTGGCACCACGCCAGTTGCTTTGGGCAATACCGTAACAACTCTGGCTGGATTAACGCTTTCCAATCCGACAATTTCGACGCCAAATTTCACAACCAACGTCGGCATCGGGACCAGCACCCCAACAAGCCTGCTTCAAATTGTAGGCGCAACCGATCCAGTGTTGACTGTAACCGCTGCCAGCAGCGGTTCGGCTTGGCTGTCGCTTAATGGCATTTCGTCTGCTGTCCTTCATAATCCCAACAATGTTCCTACTGTTTTAACCACCAATGGCACCGAACGCATGCGGATCAGTGCGGCCGGCAACGTAGGCATAGGCACGTCAAATCCAGACAGTTTTTACGGCAACGCGGTCCCATTGGCGGTTGTTAAAAACCAGAATGCCGCCACCATTCTTGGTGTTGGAAACTCAACAATCGGTGCAAGCGCTACAACTCAAATCAATATGATCGGCGGAACAGCCAACTCGTTTCTTTTTCAGCAATTAGCTGATAATAATGGTTCTCCGTTTTTTGCGAACATATATGGCACCAACGTCAATTTTGAGGCATGGAATTTTGGCGGCAATGAACGCATGCGAATTACCGCAGCGGGCAATGTCGGCATCGGAGCGGCTCCTCCCACAACCGGCTCTGCCTTGCTTTACGTTCTTGGTGATGCAGTCGTTCCCCCCAATAATGCCTTCAGCTTCAACACCTACTACACATCGGGCTTTAATGCGTGGCAGACAGGTTACGCAGGGCTGATCAAAATTGACGGCTCCGGCAATATGGTGTTCGACAATAGCGCGAGCAGTGCTTCTGCTGGGGCGCCTATTACTTTGTTGGAGCGGATGCGCATCACTGCCACTGGCAATGTCGGCATCGGGACCAGCTCGCCTGGATACTTGTTGCATGTCGCCGGCAACGGATATTTCAATACAGCAGTTGGGATTAACCAAGACCCAACAAACTGGTATTCTTTTACCCCTCTGTTGGTTGCGGCAAAGACTCAAAATGCCGAAACTATAATTGGCATTGGGAATGGCACTTCAGGAACATTAGCCGCAACAACATTCAAAATGATTGGTGGGACTTCCGGCTCAACTGTTGATATGCGATTGTCGGACAACAACGGTTCGCCTTGCTTCACGGATGACTATGGGTCTGGCGTCAGTTACGCAAAATGGGGTTTTGGTGGCACTGAACGCATGCGCATCACTGCCGCCGGCAATGTCGGTATCGGCACCAGTTCGCCCACTACCAAGTTAACGGTCAGCGGCAGTGGGTTCAACGGCGGTTCTGGCACTTTCATTTCGACCACCAACGGCAACAGCGTTGTAGTTAACGGCATTAATGCTACCGGCGTTTATGACTCTGCGTATATTTATCTGTCGGATGGGACCAACACAGCGTATGCCGGCCTGACAGCCCAAAATGCCCCAGGAACGGTTGGTAGCCTGCGTTTTGGTGTTGCTGGAACAGAATATGCTCGCATTCAACCTAATGGCAATGTCGGCATCGGAACGACGACACCTGATATCAATTTGCGCGTTTCCGGAACATATGCGGGAATGGGAACGCTTGATGGAACAGTAGATAGCCGCCTTGTTTCAAATTCTAGCGGTGGCGCGGGTATTGTTGGGACGTATTCCAATAATCCTATGACTTTTTTTTCCAATGGCACCGAACGCATGCGCATCAGCGCGTTGGGAAATGTCGGAATTGGCACTTCAAATCCAGACAGTTTTTACGGAAATGCGGTGCCGTTGGCGGTTGTCAAAAACCAGAATGCCGTCACCACTTTTGGTATTGCCAACGGCACCTCTGGTTCCCTTGCATTTACGCAAATTGCAATGGTTGGTGGAACATCCAATTCATTCGCCAACCTCCAACTTGCCGACAACAGTGGCTCGCCATATTTCCAATTGACGACTGGTTCCGCCGTCTCTGGCATTTCAATGATCGCCAATAGCAATGGCGTCAAACTAGCGATTAACGGAACAAGCTGGACCAGCCTTTCCGATGCGCGCCTGAAAGACATCATTGAGCCAATCACAAATGCTGCGTCTAAGGTCAGCACCCTGCGTTCGGTCATTGGTAAGTTCAAAACGGAAGCGGATGGCGTTCGTCGTCCCTTCCTTGTGGCGCAAGACGTGCAAGCGGTGCTGCCGGAAGCGGTCAATATTGCCAAAGACGCAATGGGCACCCTTGAGTTGTCTTACACTGATGTTATCCCGCTCCTTGTGGCGGCGATCAACGAGTTGACGGCGCGTATCACCAACCTAGAAACAAAGGCGGCTTAAAATGGCAAACACCTACGTTTGGGCTTTTCCCACTCTCACTGCTTATCCCGAGTATGCGAGCCAGACGGATGTGGTTTACACCGTCCACTGGACGCTGACTGGCATTAACCCGGATGGCGTTACGGGTTCTGTTTACGGCACTCAGGCGCTTGAATACGTCGCTGGCAGCCCATTCACTCCCTACGCGCAGTTGACTGAAACGCAGGTTCAGGGCTGGGTGACGGAAGCCATGGGGCCGACGCAAATTGCGGCTTTGGAAGCGAACATTGACGCGCAAATCTTGCAGAAAATCGCTCCCACCAGCGTTAACCTGCCGCCGCCCTGGGCGTAACAAATGCCAATCATATCCGCCAATCGCACAATCACAATCGTTCCTCCCTGGACAGCCAGTCTGCAATGGCCGACTGCCCAGCCGGATGATATACTGGATTACGCTCTGGATGTGACGGCTGCGTTGGCGGATGTGGGTGATACTATTGTTACCGCAACAGTTTGCGCGGCACCTTACGGCGCAGGCGAGTTAACTATTAATAGCATCAGTTTCAGCGGCGGCGCTATAACCGTGTGGCTGGCCGGTGGCGTGGCAGGACGCGTTTATTTTGTTAACCTCGTCGCGCTTACCACGGCAGGACGAGAATTTTCATGGTATGTTCGGCTTCCAATCAGTGCTAGATTGGCCGAAACTCCGATACCCATTCCCCCAAATCCGGGCTATAGCTCACCAATATCTACGTAGGATTTCCTTATGGTCGGCACTTATCCAAATGATCAAGGTGTTCCAGGTGGCGCGATTCCGGGTTGGATCGTTCCAGGCGTTGCTGGCACTGGTTTCACCCCAAGAGCGGCCAATGCCTCGTCGATCACGACGGGGGGCACGGCGGTGTCGGTTGTAACCGGACTCATCAACGGTGGGTATATTCTGAACCCACTCACCGCCGCTGCCCAAAAAATTGTGACTGCTGAAAATCTTTATATTGATTTCATCAATACACCCGGATCAACCGACGCCACGGGCAACGGCACGACGTTGGATTTGCAACCGGGTCAAGGCTACGCCATTCCGGCCATTTCTTCTGGCGTTACCCTGAAAGCCAACGCGGCTACTTCTGGACACGCTTTTACTGTTTATGTGTGGTAGGAGACCAACATGCCGCTCGAAAAAGGCTCAAGCCAGAAAGTGATTTCGCGCAACATTGCTACCGAAATCAAAGCGGGCAAAGACCCTAAACAGGCTGCGGCCATCGCGTACAACGTGGCCGGCAAATCGCGCAAAGATTGCGAAATCACCAACTACCTTGGCGCGGCAGTACGTGGCGATAGCATCGCTATGGCGAAATGCTTTCGGGGTCACAAATGAGTCAGTTGCAGTGGAGTAACAACGCGGCTACCACATTGGCTGTGGCGATTTCGTCCACTGCAACTTCATTGACCGTGGGTTCTGGAACGGGTGCAATTTTCCCGTCGCCAGCGTCGGGCCAATACTTCAAATTGACCTTAAACCCCGCTTCGGGCAGCACTCCCGCTCCCGAGATTATGCACGTTACGGCGGTTTCAACCGACACTTTTACGGTTGTTCGGGCACAAGAAGGCACCACGGCTCAAGCCTGGGGTGTCGGTTCTATCGTGCAAAACCTCATCACCGCCGGCACGATGAACAGCCTTGCCCAAATGATTGAATATGCGGGCAATCCGAACGGAAATGTTGCTGGTTATGCCGCGACCAGCACAACACCTCCTTCCACCTGTTGGGATACGACGGATGGCCTACTGTGGATTTGCACAACATCTGGTTCGGCACCCACGGCGGGTTGGATTGCGCAAGCTCCGCTTGCAAGTCCTACCTTCACTGGCACTCCGGCTGCACCTACGCCATCCAGCGCCGACAACAGCACTCGCCTAGCAACAACTGCGTATGTTCAAACGGGCCTTGCCACCAAAGCGGCTTTGGCTGGCTCTTCTGGTCAGGTGTTCTCAGTTGCAAATGCAGCTTCTGCTTCGCAAGCATTGCCTCTTGGGCAAGCCCAATCGACATTCGCGGCGTTGGCGGGTTCTTCTACCCAAACCTTTAGCGTCGCCAATGCGGTTTCTTCTTCGCAAGCGGTTCCGTTGGGTCAAGCCCAATCGACATTCGCGGCTCTTGCTGGTTCTTCCGCGCAAACATTCAGCGTTTCTCCTGGCGCATCAACCAATCAAGCAGTTAATTTTGGACAATTTGCCTCGTCCTTGTCTGCTAATGGTTATCAGATACTTCCGGGTGGCCTTATTTTACAATGGGGTATTACCTCGGCTTTTCCGACTGGGGCCAGCACGTCAAGTGTGACTGGCACTTTCCCTGTCAATTTTCCAAATAACGCTTTTGTCATTGTCGGCACCCCTGACAATTTGGCGGCGTCAACATGGGACGAATTGGCGGTGATGAACACTTCGCTCACCACTTCCGGTTATACGTTCTACATCGGAACAGCCAATTCCAGCAGGTCAATCGGCAACACGGTTCACGTTCGCTGGTTTGCGATTGGCAATTAAATGACTGTTTCCGCCGCTCGCACTGTTGCTGTTGACGCGGCGGGGACTGTTTACCTGCAATGGCCTACGGCTGAAATTTATGACAGCCTTGATTACTGCTTGGATGCTTCAGCAGCAATCACCAACGACCACATTACATTTGTAGCAGTTAGTGCGTCGCCATCTGGCACCGGGGAATTGGTTCCCTCCGCTGTGTCGGTAGTCGGTATGCTAGTCGAAATGACGCTTTCTGACGGCGTCGCCGGACGAATGTACCAAGTTCGGGTGGACATCACGACTCAAACGGGACGTGAATATTCCTGGCTAGTAGGGTTGCCGATTAACCCTGAAAATGCCACATACCCTTTGCCGCTCGCTCCGGACCCTGGTTTTGGGTTGTCGTCTACTTGGACGTATTCTGGTCCTACTCGACCTATAAACCCCGTCGTGACCCCCTCTTTGGGTGTTTCCGTGACGGATTCTTCCTCTCGGACAGTCGTGTTGTCGCCTTCCGGCTTCGACTATTTACAGTGGCCTGTGGCCGAACCCTTGGAAGATTTGGATTATTACTTAAACGTAGCGGCTCCTCTGACCCAGTTCAACGATTCTATAAGCACTCTCACCGTTAGTGTTGCACCTTCCGGGACAGGCGAACTGCAGCCAACTTATCTGAATACATTCGATTCAGAACAGCATATTATAGAATTGTGGCTATCTGGTGGTGTTCCTGGCCGCGTGTATACTGTTCGCGTAGATATGGTTACGATTAATGCCCGAACGTTCTCGTGGCTTGTAACTTTGCCTATAGACCTTCAATACGCTGTTCCGCCCATTCCTTTGCCGCCGAATCCTGGTTTTGGTCCCCCGCTCCCCTGGGCGAACGTACCGATCGAACTGGAAAGTGGCTTGGGGTTTTGGGAATTGGAAAACGGCACTGGCGCGTGGTTTTGGGGATAAAACATGGCTAACACATCTATCAGCCAAGCTACGCTTTCCACCCCGCAATCCACGGATTTGCTTCCGATTGCGCGGCATGCCGACACAACACCGCGTTCCGTCACGATTAGCTCTATTGTCGGATTGGCCGGAACCGTTGCCAGCGTTACTGCGGGGACCGGGTTAACGGGCGGCACCATCACGACAACCGGCACCATCGGTCTTTCTAATACGACCGTCACCGCCGCTGCGTATGGGTCGGCTTCCTCGGTTGGCACTTTTACTGTCAATGCTCAAGGTCAGCTTACTCAAGCGGCTTCAGTTGCAATCAGCATTCCGCCCAGCGCCATCAATTCGGCAATTCCGAATAGTTCACTTCTTTATAGCTCTGTGACGCTGAATGGCGTGGCTGTTTCGTTAGGTGGTTCTGGCACGATTACGGCTGCCAACCCGTACGCGCTTACCATTGGAACTGGTCTTTCAGGAACCAGCTACAATGGTTCTTCAGCGGTTACTATCGCTATAAGCAACACGGGCGTTTTAGCAGCCAATTACGGCTCGTCGGCATCAGTCGGGACATTCACGGTTAATTCACAAGGCCAGATCACTGCGGCCAGCAGTCAAGCCATAGCAGTCACTGCCAGCGCGGTTTCGGGTTTGGCTGCGTCTGCAACAATCGACACAACAAACGCCAGCAACATTAGCAGTGGCACGTTAACGACCGGACGTTTGACTGGTTCTTATACGGGCATCACGGGTGTCGGGACGTTGACCGCCGGGACGTGGAACGCGACGACCCTCGGCGTGGCCTACGGCGGGACGGGCGGAACAGCGGCACCAACTGCGGGCGGCATCGGCTACGGCACAAGCTCTGCGCTCGCCTATACAGCCGCAGGGACGGCCAATTATGTTTTGCTGTCGGGCGGTGCCGGCGCACCTACTTGGGGTGCGCAAAATGGCCTGTCAGTTGGCACAGCCACTAATATCGCGGGCGGTGCGGCAAACCAGATTCATTACCAGACTGGTGCGGGCGCGACTTCGTTTATCACCGCGCCGACTACCGCTAGCACTTATCTTGAGTGGACCGGATCAGCGTTCACTTGGGGGACTATCGCAGCGGGCAGCGGAACCGTTACCAGCATCACAGCAGGCACCGGCTTGTCTGGCGGGACGATCACGACTGCTGGAACAATCGCTTTATCCAACACTACCGTAACAGCCGCTTCGTATGGTTCGGCTTCATCTGTCCCGGCGTTTACTGTCAACGCGCAGGGTCAACTGATGGCAGCTTCTAATACTGCCATCGCTATTGCTTCGTCCGCCGTATCCGGCTTGGCGGCGTCGGCCACGATCGACACCACCAACGCGTCGAACATCAGCAGCGGCACCCTAACCACGGCGCGTCTGTCCGGGTCTTACACGGGTATCACGGGTGTCGGGACGTTGACCGCCGGGACGTGGAATGCAGCCACTGTCAGCCCCGGATATGGCGGCACGGGCCTTGCGGCTGCACCCTCCAACGGTCAGCTTCTGATTGGCAATGGCTCCGGTTATGCACTCAACACTTTGACTGCCGGCAGCAACGTATCCATCACCAACTCTGCCGGGACGATCACCATTGCAGCTTCTGGCGGTTCTGGGACCGTCACCAGCGTCAACGTCAGCAGCGGGACGACCGGCTTAACTGCCACGGGTGGTCCGATCACCACTGCCGGAACCATCACCCTCGGCGGCACGCTTGCTGTGGGAGCGGGCGGGACTGGGTTGTCGGCTGCGCCTACTAACGGGCAACTTCTGATCGGGAATGGTTCTGGTTATACGCTCAATGCTCTGACTGCTGGCAGCAACGTATCCATCACCAACACCGCCGGGACGATCACCATTGCGGCAGTAGGTGGTGGCACCGTAACTAGCGTCAATGGTAG
>Ga0208387_1000211_pt1 | contig 18879 bp, 29 predicted proteins | sample CryBogCBH27Jul09_FD_184611 | JGI IMG/M metagenome (GOLD analysis project Ga0208387, IMG submission 184611) | Freshwater microbial communities from Crystal Bog, Wisconsin, USA - CBH27Jul09 (SPAdes) | ecosystem: Environmental > Aquatic > Freshwater > Lake | place: Crystal Bog, Wisconsin, USA...
GAAGTGCAAACATACTAAGGAATTTGTGGAAGAATGTATGGAAAAGATGAAAAAACGAGGCACAAAAAAATTTCTTGCACCTATTGGTGATTGGAACAAAAGTGCATTAAAATTGGGTAAGCGTCTAGGTTTGATTGAAGAAGGCAGAATTGCCAATGCCTACATGAGAGATGGCAAATTTCATTCAATGGTATTGATGGGGAGCAAAACATGAGTTTTATTGGAAATGCTATAAGTAGTTTATTTGGTGGCATAACTGGATCAAGCCAACAGGCAGATGCTGCTCAACAAGCTGCTCAAATACAGGCTAATTCACAAGCACAAGCACAAGCTGCATTACAACAGAACCTAGCACCATATCAAGCGATTGGTGGTGCAGTTTTACCTCAAATCTTACAAAACTTAGGTGGAAACAGTCAATATTCACAAGTACCAGGTATGACAGGATTTAGTTTTAATCCATTTTCATTTAATGCTTCTAATTTGCAAAACACACCAGGTTATCAGTTTACTTTGCAACAAGGATTAAAAAATACAAATAATGCTTTATCTAGTCAAGGTTTATTGGGTAGTGGAGCACAAGCAAAAGCATTGTCAGACTATACAACTGGACTAGCACAGAATACTTATAACCAACAATATCAAAATGCTTTAAATTCTTATCAAACAAATTACAATACGGCATTAGGTGGTTATCAAGCCAATATGAATCCATTATTAAGTTTATTGGGAACAGGTCAAAATTCTGCTGCTGGAGTTGGTCAAGGAGCTTATAACTCTGCTGTTAATGCTGGAAATGCATTAGCACAAGGAGTTTCAACTGCTGGATCACAACAAGCAAATACTTTAAATTCATTATTAGGATTAGGAAGTGCTGGAGCTGGTATTTATTCTGCATATGCTTTGCCTGGTGCTTTAGCAGGTTTAACTGGTGCTGGAGCTGCTGGTGGAAGTAGTGCTGCTGCTTTAGCTGCTTTATTACCATAAGGAAACAACATGGACTTAGCTCAATCAACAACTGTTACACCACAAAAAATGGTAACACCTAATTTTGGTCAAATTCCAGAAGCTATTAATCAAGTTTTAAATATACAGAAGAATAGAGTTGGACTTGAACAATCTCAACAATCTTTATTAGCCAATCAAGCAGTTTCTGAACACATGGCAAATAGTATTGATCCTCAAACAGGGGAATTTAATCGACCTAAATTAATGGGGTTATTGTCGCAAGATCCAAGAACTGCTTACAATTTGCCAACAATTGCTAATCAAGTAAATCAAGCAATAACAAGTGCTGAAACTGCTAAACAAGCAAAAATGGAAACAAGTATAAAAGGTATTAATTATTGGCATGATAGATTAGCTGGATTAAGATTAACAAAAAATTTAGACCATAATCATGTAGTTGAATCTCTTGCAAAAGGTGTTGAAGATGGATTTATTACAATTCAACAAGCTCATAGAGAATTGCAAGATTTACCTAAAGATACAAAACAATTAAATTCTTGGGTAGATGAACATTATACAAAAACATCAAATGCTAAAGATTTAATTGATTTATATGTTCCTACTGAGGAAGTCATTGATCCAGCAACAAACAAAAAGATTAAAGTACCCAAAGCACAACTATTAGGTATGCAAGGTGGTCAAGGCAATATGCAATCTAATATTAATCCATCTGCACCTGTAGTTGGTTTTTCTCCTAGTGAACAAACTGCATTAACTACAACTGGAACAAATCAAGCAAACGCAGCTCAAGAACTTCATTCAAGTGTTGCATCTGCACCTACACGAATTAACATTTTAGAATCTGCAAGACAAAATTTGGAAAATCCTGATTTATCTACTGGGCCTGGTGTTGAAGGTAGAAATCAAATTAAATCATTTTTTGCTGCATTAAGTCCTGAATTAACAGAAAAGATATTTGGTAAAGAATTTACTGGTGTTATTAAAGATCAAGAAGAATTTAAAAAGTATATGACGCAATATTCTAATTTTGCATCTTCTGGTTTGGGAACTGGTACAGATGCACGATTAAATGCTTCTTTGACTGGTAATCCTAATCCAAATATTTTAAAAATGTCAAATCAAGATTTATTGACTAAAACTATAGCAATTGAAAAAATGAATAAAGCTCAAGACTATGCTTGGCAAAATTCAGGTATATCACCTGATAAGTTTAATCAATGGCAATCTCAATGGAATAAACAAGTTAAACCAGAAGTGTTTGCGTTTGCTTCTATGACACCAAGTCAACAAAAAGATTTTATTGAACGTAAAAATAAAGATGGTAGTTTAGGAGTGTTTAAAAAAGATTTAACAAACATGGTTAAACAAGGATTTTTAGAATCACCAGGACAATAATATGGCTGAAAACGAACAATCTGATGATGCGATATTTAATGCGTTTTTAAAAACTCCATTACCTTTGGCGAAAGGAACAGCACCTGCTGAATCAAAAAGTATTCGTATTGCTGCTGACGTTAATAATCCATCTGGTATTTTAGTTGGTAAAGATAAAAATGGTAAGCCAGTATATAAAACTTATAAAACTCCAGAAGAAGGTGTCGCAGATACACAATTATTAATTGATAATTATTTAAATAATCGTGGTGCTATGAAAAGCACTAAAGCAACTCCTGAAAACATTGTTGGAATGTGGGTTAATGGTGATCCAACAACAGGTACAAAAGTTCAAAATGGTGCTTATCTTAATACATTAAATAAAGAACTTAAGAAAGCTGGAATTGTTCTTAATGATGATGGAAGCATACCTAATTCTCCTGAAGCAAATGCAGCAATAACAAGAACATTAATTCAACACGAAGCTGGGACAAATGCTGATAAGTTTTTTCCTCATGTTAATGCAACAAATGAAGATGTAGATAAAATATTTAATTCTTTTGTTAAAGAACAACCTAAAGCAACAATATCCATTGGTGAACCAACTTCTTTAGAAACTCCTAGAGAAACTGTAAAACCTAATTATCTTGAAAACTTTACTGAAGCTGCTGGGCATCATATACTTGCACCTTTACATGGGGCTGCTAATCTTGTCGAACAAGGATTGGCTACTGGTTTAGAAAAAGTATTACCTGAAAGCACTATTGCTAAATTAATGCGTTCAACGGCTAATGCTGACGTACAAGCAGTTAAAAATTGGGAAAATCAATATCAACAACAAGTACCAACAAATGCAGCATCTGTCGCTGGTGCAATAACAGGTGAAGTATTACCTTTAATGGCTACTGGTATTGGCAAAGCAATAACAACAGGTGGCGAAATTGGAGCTAATTTAGCATCTCGTTTGGGATTAGGTCAAACAGGTCAAACTATTGGTAATGTCGGTGGTAAAGCTGTTGCAAGTGGAGCAACTTCAGGATTGTTAGGATTAACACAACCAACATTAGGCGAAAAACCATATTGGCAACAAGTTCAAGAAAATGTGCAAAATAATGCGATGTTGGGAGCTGCATTACCTGTAGCAACTAAAGCAATAGGAAGTACGGCTAAAGCTGTTGGAAATTTAGGTGCATCATTATTAGGACTTTCAACTGGTGTAGGTGCAACTCCAATACAAGAAGCATTTAAAGCTGGTAAAAATGGTTTTAATGAGTTTTGGAAAAATTTAACAGGTGAAGCTGATAAAAATGCCGTATTAGATGTTGCTAAATCTAATTTAAGAGCAATACAACAAGATTTATCAAAAGCGTATCGTTCTGGAATGATTAACATTAAAAATGATAAAAATATTCTATCATTTAATGACATAGATCAATCTTTAAAAAAAGTTGAAGATATTGCTTTGTATAAAGGTGAAGTTACAAGTAAATCAGCTAATGATGCTTTTAATAAAGTTAAAGAAGCAATTACTGACTGGAAAAAACTTGATCCTACTGAATACCATACTCCAGAAGGACTTGATGCTTTAAAACAAAAACTTGGTGGAGTTTTAGAAGAAATACCTTATGAGCAAAAAAAAGCGAGAACCATTGTAGAAAACGCTTATAACGCTGTTAAATCATCTATTCAAAAACAAGCACCTACCTATGCCAATGTAATGAAAGGCTATGCTGAAGGTCAGGAAACCATATCAGAAATCAAAAAAGCATTAAGTTTAGGTGAAAAAGCATCTGTAGATACAGGATTAAGAAAATTGCAATCTTTAATGCGTAATAATGCTAATGCAAATTATGGTTATCGTTTAGATTTGGCAAAACAATTAGAAGAACAAGGTGGAAATCAGATTATGCCTGCGTTGGCTGGTCAGTCTTTATCATCTATAACTCCAAGAAGTTTAGCTGCACAAGGTGGTGGAATATTAAATTTAGGAAACATAGCTCGTGGCATGATGATGAATGATCCATCTGCTTATGGTTCTGCTGCAATGCTTCCATTACAAAGTCCAGCATTAGTCGGTGCAAGTTCTTATGGGCTTGGAAAACTTTATGGATTGGGCAATAAAATAAGTCCAGAACAGGCGAATATTTTAAAATTATTGAGTATTAGCAATTATAATAAAGAGCAAGCTACTAAAGGTAAGGAATAATTATGAGTGGATCACTAATTCCAAACGGAAAACAACAGTATTTTGATGCGAATGGTACTCCACTAGCAGGTGGTAAGGTATATTATTACATTCCTTACACTACAACTGCGAAGAATACTTGGCAAGATATTAACCTAAGTATTCTTAATACGAATCCTATTATTTTAGATGCTGCTGGAGAATGTATCGCATGGGGAGCTGGTGCTTATAGACAACAAGTTTATGATGTCAATAACAATCTGATTTGGGATCAATATACCTATGGTATTAATCCAGCAGGAAGTAACTTTGTATCGCAAGAAGAAGTGCAAACTGCAACTCAAGGTCAAACAATATTTACTTTAACGACAATGACTTATACACCAGGCATTAATTCATTAGTTGTGTTTGTGAATGGTTCAAAGCAATTAGTTAATGTAAATTACACAGAAACATCAAGCGTAGTAGTTACATTTACTTCAGGATTAAATGCTGGTGATGTAGTGGATTTTTACGCATCTTTGCCAGCAACTGCACAGAACATGAGTAATGCTGTAACTGTTGCTTATTATCCTCCATTTACAGGAAGTGTTGCTACAAACGTACAAGCAAAATTATCTGAAAGTATTTCAGTTAAAGATTTTGGTGCTAAAGGCGATGGAACTACAGATGATACTTCTGCATTATTAAGTGCAATATCTTATGCTAAAACTGCTAAATGTGCTTTATTAGTACCACAAGGAACATACATATTATCAGGTTCAACAACTTTAACAATTGACGTAGGATTAATGTCATTAGTAGGAGAAGGAGTTGTTGTATTTAATTGTTCTGCTATGACGGCTAATTACGCAATCCAAGTATATAACTCATTAAGTTATCCAACAGGTCAAGAAGTAAGTCCATTAAATAAAATTTCAGGCATTAAATTTATTGGTAACAATACGGCAACTAAAAATGGTATTTATTTAGCTCATCCTACTTATGCACAAGGATGTAATATTCTTATTGAAAATTGTTCTTTTGTTAATTTTGATAACAATATGACTTTTGGCTCTAATGTATGGAGAGCAGATATTAACCATTGTTATTCAGCAGGAGCAACAACTAGCGTAGTTCATTTTGAAAGTGGAGCTACAAATGCTGGTGAATCAATGGCTTTTTATAGTTGTCAATTTGTTGGAACACAATTTCTTATAGATTATCCAGCACAAATTAATTTGTATTCTTGTTCAATATTGGTATGTCAGCTTAAAAGTAACGTAAGTTCTGTCATCTTACACATGTATGGTGGAAATATTGAAAATCCAGGCTCTGCTGTAGATCAACCATATATTAATATTGTAGGTGCTACTAATTGGTTTGGTTTACATGGTACAGGTATTACGATGAACACTTTTAGTGGTTCATTTACATCACCATTATTTAATATTACAGAAGCAAGTTCGACTATGGTTTTATTTGGTGTTTTATTACCTGAAACATCATATTACACAGCTTCAACCATTGATACATATAGTTATTGTAATGGTGCTGGTCGTATTCTTTCTTATGGTGGAATGTATTTCCCATTAGGAGGAGTACAAAAACCATCTTTATCTGCTGGTCAATCAAATTCTGTGTATAACTATGGATTTGAAACAGGAAATACTAACGGATGGGTAGTAACTGCTTATGGAACAGCAGGATCAACTGCTATAGCTTCTGCAACTGCTAAAGATCATGGAAATTATGGCCTTTTAGCTACGGCAGTTAATGGTGGTGGAATTAATATTTCACAAACTGTTCCTTGTGTTGCTGGTCAATTAATTAGATCTAATTGCAATGTAAAAGTTGCATCTTCTACAACTTCTACTGTGGGATATGTGCAAGTAGCATATACAACTGCAAATGGAACAACTATTGCAACTTATGGTCAGTCTATTAGTAATACAACTACAAACTGGACATCTGTCGGTGGAGTGCCAGGTGGTGGAGGAACAGTTAATTATGCTCCTGCTGGTTCTGCTTATGTTACTTTTAATTTAAATGTGCAACCTGGTAGTGGTGGTAGTAATGTTGTGTATTTTGATGATGCAGTTTTAAATATTTGTTAAGGATTAAAAATGAATGATCCATTAGAAAACATAGATCCATTGCTTAAATATCAACTTCAAAGAAAACCTGAATATCCATCTATTGGAGATCAGCTAGACGCACTTTGGAAAGGTGGCCAAGATGCTGAAGATATGAAAGCAAAAATAAATGCTGTAAAAACTAAATATCCAAAACCATTTTAAATGACAATATCTCGCAACTTATCATTTCTTGCTGAAGGAGTATCCTCGACAGGTGTGTTAGGTGCAACCTATGGTGGTACAGGACAGTCTAGTATCACTACAGGTGATTTATTATATGGTTCTGCTAGTAACACTATATCTAAGTTAGCAATAGGCTCTACAGGAACGATTTTGCGTGTTGTTGGTGGTGTGCCAGCATGGGGAACTGACTATACAGGTACAGTTACAAGCGTTGCAGCTTCTGTGCCATCATTCTTATCTATATCTGGAAGTCCAATAACTACATCTGGAACATTGGCAATAACATATTCAGGTACTGCATTACCAATAGCGAATGGTGGAACTGCACAGACAAGTTTTACTGCTAATCAAGTTTTATATGGTTCATTTAGTCAATCAGCTAATTTGTATTTTAGTGGTACACAATTAGGTGTAGGAACTAGCAGTCCAAATGCATTAGTTCATGCTTATTCATCCACAACAAATTCTGGTCGTATAACCATTCAAGGTACAGGATCAACTGCTGGTAATTATCGTGGTATTAATTTATATAATGCTTCAGGATTTAGTGGCGGTATTTTTCAAGATGAATCATCAAATAATTTAAGTTTTTGGAACGCTGCTGCTCCATTAATGACTTTAACCAATGCAGGAAGATTAGGTATAAATATTACCAGTCCTAGCACTAAACTTGAAGTTCAAGATGATTACATAAGAAGTTATCATGCCAGTAGTGCAAATACGGCTGGCTATGGATTTGAATTTTCTACAAATGGTGGTGGAACAGATAATGTTTTAGCACGAATTGGATTAAGTCAAGTTGGCACTAATGTTCAAACAGGAAGTTTGCTATTCCAAGTTGCTAACGCTGGTGCTCCAACAACGGCAATGACATTAAACAATACTGGATTTTTAGGTATTGGTACTTCTCCTAGTTATATTTTAGATATTGCAGCACCAACAGGCGGTTCTACTTATAACTCAATTCGCTTTAGTGGATATTTATATCAAAATTTATTTAATTTATTAAATAGAGCTACAGGTGGAAATTACAGTAGCTTTGAACTTCAGGAAGCTGGTACATCATACTCATGGTTAAGAAACTATGGATCTGTTTATGGTAGCGGATTAAATTACGCAACAGAATTATGGAATAGCCAAAACGGAATAATCAGATTTGGTACAAATAACGCTGAAGTTGCAAGAATATTTGCTTCAGGTGGTATATCCATCGGTAACACTACTGATCCAGGTGCAGGAAATTTATCTGTTAATGGTGGCATTAGAGTTAATGGAAATTCTACGGCTGCTGGACTTACCATAGCAAACATATCAACACCAACCAATATTTCAACAGTAAACAGCACGACTTATAATGTTACATTTCCAACAAGTGCAAAAGTATTTTGGATTTCATTAGGTTCTGGAGATGGTGTTTTATGTATTACAAATTATATTACTTCTGTAATTACTATTTTAGGAACTACAGCAGTTGTTGTAAATAATTCTGTAGTTGCATCTAATCAACTAGGTGTTTATAAATCTGCTAATAGTCATGTTGTTTCTTTTGTAACTGGTTCTGCTGCTAGTTCAACTTATGGTGGATGGCAAATAATGTCTTTATCTTCTACTGTTTCATAGGAAAAATTATGTATAGATATAATGAAAGCACAGATTATGTTGTAGATGTAACTAATGTTGAATTAATTATTCCAACAGCAACAGAATTGACTGAAGAACAAAAAAACAATCCATTATTAGTTGAAGCCCATGCTAATTATTTAACATTTATTGCAAATAATGGTGTTGTTTTAAATCAAGAACTATCTAATTAAAAGGCTATATTATGACTACATTAATACCTAAATTTGACTTAAAAAATGGTGGAACAACACCTACTGGTGCGATTAACAGGCTAATTAATGATAAATTAAGTGAGTTTATATCAGTTAAAGATTTTGGAGCAAAAGGTGATGGAGCTACAGATGATTCAGCATCAATTCAAGCTGCTATAAATTATGGTGCTGCAAATAATATTGCTGTAATGATTCCAAATGGAATTTTTAAAATTGGTACAACACTAACTATTCCAGCAACATCTACATATTCTAATTTTTGTTTGTTTGGTCAAACTAGCACACCATTAGGAACTTATGGTTCTAGTGTTGCTCTTGGTTCTATCATTCAAACAATATCAAGCACAATAAGTGCTATACAAACACAACAATTAACAAGTCCTAATAATACGCTTGGATATTGGTCATCAAATATAGTTATTCGTAATTTACAAATTTGGGGACAGAAAACTCAATCAAGTTCTTGGTCAAGTCCAGAACAAGCAACTGTAGGTTTAAATTTAAGTTATGCGTATTATGTTCAAGTTGAAAATGTAAATGTTCAAGGTTTTGGAATTGGTATCCAACATATTAATTGTTCAGAAACTTATCATAATGGAATAACGGCAGCAACAAACAATTATATTGGTGTATGGTTACAACAATTATCTGGTGGTGATTGTCAAATATGGTTTAAAAATTTACAAATTGATAATAATGCTAATCGTGATTTATATTGTCATACTGTTCGCAGCTTATGGATAGAAAGTGGTGAATGTGTAACGTCTTATATTTCAGGAATTACAAATCAATCACGAATTCAATTAGATTATTGTTCTACAGACAGTATGTTTGTATTTGAAAATTTTAATGCTGAAAATCATCAAAACAATGTGCCATTAGTTACATTTACAAATAGTACGGCATTTGCATCTATTAAATTTATTAATTGTTGTTTTGAGTCATTTAATAATTCAGCAGTATCAGGACAATATAATCCTTTAATTAGTACTGGTGGATGCACATTTGATGTATTACAAGTTACAGGATGTCAATTTGATAGACAAAATCCAAGTTCAACTCCAATTAATCCTGTTGTAATTATTAATAATGTTGGTACAACAAATTCTGAAGATGGAAAATTAGAAGTAATTATGGAGAGAAATTCTCCTAATTATTATGATGTTGCTTATGTTGATTATCGTAATTACACAACAAATAGAACAGTTATTCTTCCTACAGAATATGTAAATGCTATTCAAGTTGACAACAAAATATTTTATGATCCTTTATATCAAACAAGCGTTTATCAAGCCTATGGAAATATTCAATCTACTGGAAGTCCAGTATTTGATGGACCATATCGTGCTTGGTGGGCTTCTACTGCTTCAAGTAATTACGCACTTATTACTCCAAGAGCTCCAATTCGTTCAACTGTAGTTATTTTGTATTTGTGTGTAGATGATAATAACGGAACAGTTATTCCACAAATTTATACTGTAGGTGGATTAGGAGCATCTCCTAACTTTCAATACAACGTCAGTAAAGTAAGAACAATTCAAATAGGTTCTGAATATTATGGATGTTATATGTATACTATTTTTGATTACAATTTAACCAATTTAACATCTTCTGGCATTACTTATATTCAGGTAAGTAATATTTATGGTGGATCTGGTTTAAGTGGAAGTGGTTTAGAATCGATGGCTCTTTATGTTCCAAAAGAATATGTTACTTCTGTAAATACAACTCCTGCAAAAATAACAACTGCACCAACTACAGGAAATTATGGACAAGGTGAAATATTGTATTATCAAACTCCTACGGCTGGTGGATATATTGGTGCAGTAAATACTGTAAGCACAATTACTGGAGCTAGTCCTGTATTTAAAAACTTTGGAGCAATTTTATCGTGATTAATTACATACTATTTGCTATATTTGTTATTCTTCAAGTCTTGGATTTTTGGACTACTTATAAATGTTTAACAATAAACAAAGGACATGAAGCTAATCCAGTCGTTGCGTTTGGAATATCTAAAATTGGATTAATTCCTGCATTGGCTATTTATAAACTATTTGCTGTTGTTGTTGGATGGTTTGTTAAGGATGTTTTAATTGCTATTGCTATATTAGATGTTGTTTATACATATATTATCTATTCAAACTATAAGATTATGAAGGCTTAGTATGGATATGGAAGCTGTAATTGCTGAAAATGATAAACGTTTGTCTGTGCATGAAGCCGTTTGTGCAGAACGCTACGAAGGTATATTGGATTCTTTTGATAAAGGATCTAAGCGTATGCAACGTATTGAATATCTTTTATACGCTGTGATTATATCTGTATTTTTTGGTAAAGACATGATTGTCGATATTGTTCAACATTTAATATCAAAATGAAATGGTTAATCCAATTGCTGAAGGTGCAAGCTCTCTAGCAGATAGTTTGGAACAAACTAGGCAAGCTGGAAAGAAACTTACCAAGAGCATTGAGAACATACAACGAGATGGAACAGAAGTCGCATTACAGGAATTAGAAGCACGAAAAAAACATAAGATTCACGAAGAAGCAATGGAAAACTCGATGATCTATCGAGCTATCCAAGAGTATCAGAATCAAAGTGCCATCATTCAAGCAGAAAACGAAGCTGAAAAAGAATTTAAAGCTAAGTATGGTGCAAAAGAATGGAGCAAGGTTTTAGAGTTAAAGCAAGTAGTAGAAAAAGAACATTTAGAAAGTAAGAAGTATTACGGTCATAAATTAGAAGACGTAAGACGAGTGCAGTTTTGGTGTTTTTTTGCAGCGTTTATTGTTACCAGTTTGTTGTTTTATTTTAATCTTGTATGACATGGGCAACCATTTGGTTCATTGTTTATTTGATTGAGTTGTTCATCTGGGCAAATGTATGTTATTTGCATTTTGAAGAAAAGTTACATAAGAAACCTAAAGTAAAGTTTCCTGTGGAACATAAAGTAATTGTTCGAACCAAGAAGGATATAGTGCGTGGATGATGATTTATTCAAATGGTGGACAATATTTGCATTGATTTGTATGATGTTAATTATTCTATTAAAGGACTGATATGTTTGGTATAGATGACGTTATAGGTGTAGGAATGAAAATCTTGGATAAGGTTATTCCTGATCCTGCACAAAAAGCACAAGCACAATTAGATTTACAGAAATTAGCACAAGATGGACATTTAGCTGAATTACAAGCTGATATGAACGAGCAAAACAACGTATCAGACCGTTGGAAAGCTGACTTGACATCTGACTCTTGGCTATCTAAAAATATTCGACCTATGACGCTTATATTCATTCTAGGAGTCTATACAACATTTGCTGGATTCTCTGCGATGAACATTAACGTCAATCAAGCATATGTTGAATTACTTGGACAATGGGGTATGCTCATTATGAGTGCTTATTTTGGTGGCAGAACATTAGAAAAGATAATGGCTAAAAAATGAATACTAAAGAGCACGTTTTATTAATAGCATCTTGGGCATTGGTTTGCGTGATTGTTGCTATGTTACTTATGTTTATTTATGCCATATTAGATCCAAATGTTGATGATACAAAAGTATTTGATATTATTGGCCCAGCATTTCAAACTGTTGTCGGTGGATTTATCGGTTTAATTACAGGAATCAAAATAGGCGAAGACAATGACAAATGATCAATTAAAAGCAATAGGACTTGATGAAAAATGGTTACAACCATTAATTGATGTATTTGCTAAATACGATATATCAACTCCTAAAAGACAAGCTAGTTTTATTGGTCAATGTCAGCATGAATCTGGTAACTTTAAAGTATTAGAAGAAAACTTACATTACAAACCTGATAGACTTCATATTGTGTTTCCTAGCCGTTTTCCTACTGTAGAGAGTGCATTACCATTTGATACACCAGAAAAGATTGCTAACAAGATATACGGTGGTCGTATGGGCAATTTAGAAGATGGTGATGGATGGAAGTATCATGGTCGTGGATTAATTCAATTGACTGGCCGTGATAACTATAAATCGTTTAGTGATTCGTCAGGAGTGGATGCCATTAATAATCCTGATTTACTGTTGCAACCAGAGTACGCTTGTTTATCTGCTGGATGGTACTGGAATAAACGGAACTTAAATATGGCAGCAGACGCTAGTGATTATAAAACCATGACGCAACGCATCAATGGTGGTTTGCTAGGACTGGATGACCGTATAGCAAAGATTCAAAATGTAGAAAAGATATTAGGTGGATCATAGATTTGGTTACTGCTAGCTGTAAGTCGGAAAATAGGAAAAAAACTTACTTGTAACATCCTCTAGTGCCTATTTAACTGATCCACGAATCATTCTACACATTTGACGTTTTTTTGGTGTGAAATCAGGACTTATTTCCATGAGTCCACAATCTTTTTTAATTTGGTATCTTTCTAATTCAGTTAAAGAAATAATAAATAAACACACCAATAGAGAAAAAATAACGGCTACGTTAATAACCGTTCTCATTTTGATAACCATTTCTTAAATATATCCCAGATACCTTTAGACAGTAAAGCTGTTTGTAGTCTAAGCATATCAGGATCAGTTTCAATATATGGTCGTGGTTTATAGTTAATACCTATTTTGACCTTACCTGTATTGTATGGTGTCATAGAAATCTCCTAGAATGGAATAGAGTCATCCTTAATATCAGCTAGAGTTGCTGGAAATTCTCCACTTGGCTTGTCCTCTGGTTCGTTCAAATAAGCCATTAGAGAACCGTCTTTTAACGATAGTAATGGTAATGACTCAAGTTTTAACATTAAGCCGTTCTTGGTTTCTATAACAACTCCTATTGACTGATATTTTTTCTTGGACTTACCATCCTTATCTGTGTATTCAGATAGTGCTGCTTTTACATAATATTTAATACCCATATCAACTTCCTTTCATTAAATTAACTTCACTTTCAACTTCACTTAAAAACTTGACTATTTCAGATTCTATTTCATCAATCATCGTTTTATCACGTTCTACACGACAAATAAACAACTGACTACGTTCTGGCATACGAGGATCAAACGAGATAAAATCGCACCATTCTCGATTCGTTACTGCCATTTGGGATTGCATTTGTATAACGTATTTAGCTGGTGGTTTACCATCCTTAATTGTTGCCCAATGTGTAGCAGAGTTAGGACACTTGATTTCAATAAGCCCATCACTATTGACAAGGCCATCAGGAGAGCAACCGAACCAAGATATAACGTCATGGTCGATAAAAGCGATTTGATCAACAAAATTACCTGTTTTAACTTCATAAGCAACTCTCGCCTGTGGTTCTGTGGATGTACCCCATTGCATAGCCTCATTCATATATGTTGGTTCAATATTACCTGTAACTCGCTGAAGTGCAAGCTCGATAAGATAATTACCTCGACTAGCAGATGTGCCAGTCTTTGTCTTGGCTAAAATGTCAGCAACTCGACTAGCAGTAACCTTGCCTAAACGGAGTTGATGCCAGGCATCTGTACCTTGAATAATATCAGTCATTTTTTGCCTCTTTATGCATAAAATCAATCAAACCATCTAATACTTCAGGATTTTTGTTATCAGCCCATACTCCACTAACAACAAAATTTAATTCCATTGCTCTATCAATATCGCTATTGGGATACTTTAATTTATAGCAATAATTTCTTAAATACTTATATCTTTCTGCATCAGCTTTCAATTCTTCAATCTTTTCGGCTTGTTGGCGTAGCATAGTGGCAACTTTTTTAGAAAATTGAGTACCAATTTCATATTCCCAATCTTCAATTGCATCTGCTAGTTCATTTGCTGTCATTTCTTGCCTTTCTTAATACTTTTCTAGCAAATTCAATCATGTCATTAATATCAGGATCAACTTTATCCATACAAGATATAATCTCTGCATCTGATAATTCACGATGTTTATGAATAAGTTGATATTTTAAATCTTGAATAGCAACTCTAAGGTCAGCTAATTCTTTTAATTGTGCGTCAGTCATAGTTCTCTCGCTTTCATCATTTCATCTGCTAATTCAAAAGATAATTTAGAAATCAATCTACTTGAATAGTCAGTTTTAGGATTAGATAGAAATCCTACAATTATTTGTCCTGCAAAGTAATCTCTTAAATCCATGCCATCTTGACCATAATTTTTTTCATTTGATAATGGAAATGCTTTCATAGTAATTCTGCCTTTCTTTTATCTTTAGCTGCACTAATCTTAGCAATAGCTTCTTTGTTTTTACTAAGTTCTTTATATGCTTGGCCATATGCTGATTTAAGAGTATCCATGTCTAAACATTCGTTAATATTGTCTAACCAATGTATTGTTAAATCTGTCATGTCAGGTTTTTCTTCATCAATAGCATCCGATGGCAAATCAGATCCAGCATAAATATATAAACCAATACCAAAGCAAGCAATATTTTTAGCCAAGCAACGCATCTGTGAGTCCGAAATTTTACGAGCATCTGGATTCTTGATTGCGTTATTACGATTGTCCATTACAGGTAATTGCATTTCTAAAGTTTTACCTAAAGCTGTAACTTCTGTACGCACCATCATAGTTTCGTTATAAACCATTGGTTCTAAAAACTTCCATGTAGCCGTAGAATCATTTTGCAATAGAATGTCTAAGCCATAAGTCCAAGACAAATACGTTAGATTGCCTTTACGTTCTGTAAACTCATTGACGTTAATTTGACGCAACTCACTAAAAGTTTTACGTTTATCCATTTTTTCTAGTTCTTTCACAAAGTTCATTTAATTGTCCATTTCTTTTTCAGCTTGTATTCTTGCAAACTTCTCACGAGATTCCATTGATATGCACCATAACAAACGGCCTAGTTTCTCAAAGTCTTTGTTTTGCAAGTATTCTTCAATGGATTGTGCTTGTTCTGTAGTAGCTGAATAAATGTCTTCACTAAAGTTTTCAAATAAACAGCAGTTATAGTCATCATTGTGATACAACAAATCTTTGACTCGTTCTTCAAATGCATCTTCATCAACGTATTCAGAATCGTCATTAGTAAGCCAAGCATCGTAATTAGATTTTAAATATTGGTCGTACATTACAGACCACCAGTCTTGATAATCCATACAGCTAATGGAATAACAAACATTAACGTACCTAATATAAGTGCTTCTATAAATGTTTTCATATACTTTCTCTTTCTTCAATTGATTAATAAATTTACTGCATACCTAAATATTATTCTTATTTTTACCACAAATCAACACTTTTATAAAAATATTTTATAGGTGTTTACACTAATAATAAATGTAGTAAAATGTGCTAGTATTACAAATGAAAGGAGTTTTACATGGACATTTATACAGAATTAAAACTTGAGTTTGGTTCTTTATACCGATTGGCGATGCTTTTAGGTATTAGAGAAACGGCTATTTATCAATGGAAAGCTAGGTGTAAAGGAATTCCAATTAAGCATTTAAGAAAAATAGTTGAATTGTCAGAAGGTAGATTGACTAGAGAAATGCTTAGACCTGATATTTTTGGAGAATGAAATGAGTAATTTTTATATGAAACAAAAAGAAATTAATTTAGATTCTGTAGAGATATTTCCATCACCTAATGGCACTTTAATAATTCGCACATTAGGAATAACAGAACATGAACAAACTATAGAAATTTCTAAAGAATTTTTTTGTCAAATGATTGCTAATAAAGAGGATATTTTAAAAGCTATAGATGAAAACAACAGTTCTTTTTTTTGGGAATGATATGTCTTATAAAGTTAAAAACTGGGGAAAGTTTCAACATTTTAAGGATAGAAGACCACCTTGGATAAAACTTTATCGTGATTTATTGGATGATTTGGATTGGTTTGAACTTGATGCTGTGTCTTCTAAAAATTTAATTAATTTATGGTTAATTGCTAGCGAATATGAAGGAAAATTACCAAGCATTGAAATATTATGTTTTAGATTAAGACTTAAAAAACAAGAGGTTACATCAATTTTATCTAAGTTGTCTCATTGGTTGGAACAAGATGATATCAACTTGATATCAGAGGTATATCAAGATGATAGTACAGAGACAGAGACAGAGACAGAGACAAAGAAGAATGTATCAACAAGAATTATTTTTAATTCTAAAAACAATTGTTTTGAAAATATTGATGATGTTCAAAAGAAGTTATGGAAAGAAGCATATCCAGCTGTAAATTTTGAAATTGAATTAACTAAAGCAGTTTTATGGTTAAGAGATAATCCTACAAAAAAGAAAAGCGACTACAACAAATTTTTAAGTGGATGGTTTTCAAGATGTCAAGATTCAGGTGGTACTAAAGTAGGAATTCAAACAAAAGAACAAGTGAGTTTTATATGACTGGACAAGATCAAGCCTTTAAGTTTTGGTACAACAATGATTACTTACATGGAGTATTTGTAATCGTTGGTACTAAACCTGATTGGTTTAATCCTAAAGACAGTTATTGTCCTATGCCTACCATCTACACAGAAAAAGATATGCCTCGTAGTATTGATTTAGCATTTTTAACAAATCAAGTTGTAAACCTCATTCATGGCGACTGTACGGATGAACAATTTGCAGCTTGGTTTATTCATATTACCAACTTAAAACCAAAAATCCTAATTGGATTAGATTCGGAGAACGAAGTTCATGTTAGTAAACATTGATTTAGAGCAGTATCGTGAATATCACGACATCATGTACCAGATTAAAGAAAAGTCCATATTTCAAGATGACATTAAAACTTATTTTAAAAACCGTCATTTAGGTATAGAAGGCGATAAACTTCCTTTTGCGAAACTAGACCAGCTTGTCGGACTAAGACATTCAGAGCTGACAATTTGGGCTGGAGAAAACGGTTCAGGAAAATCATTGATTCTTGGTCAATTGAAACTATCACTCTTAAAAGCCCATAAAACGGTTTTAACGGCTTCTTTAGAGATGACACCTACTAAGACCTTATCTCGCATGGTTCGTCAAGCTATAGGTTCATTAAACGTGTCTAATTACGATATTGAACAGTTTATGGAGTGGAAGAAGGATAAAGCCTATTTATTTGACCATCAAGGAAGGTTAGATGCTTGGCAAGCTATTGCTTTATGTCGTTATGCAAAACAGCATTTAAAATGCGATCACATTATTTTAGACTCGATGATGAAGTTAGTCAGAGGAGAAGATGACTTTAACGGACAAAAAGACTTGGTAGATGCTTTATGCGATGTTGCTAAAGAAACAAAGATGCATATTCACTTAGTCCATCACATTCGTAAAGGTGGAGAAAGTAATCGAATTGCTGAAAAAAAGGATATTAAAGGTTCTGGAGTTATCACCGATTTGGCAGACAATGTCGTGCTTATAGCTAGAAACCGTATTAAAGAAAGAGAAACAGAACAAAACAGGATTGCTGACAATACGCAACCAGACACATTTTTAATTACTGCAAAACAACGAAATGGTGATTGGGAAGGTACTTTAGGACTATGGTTTGATAAGAAAAGTCAGCAATTTACCGAGAGTTTTCAACAACCTATTATTAATTACTTGGAGGAATGATGTTAGTTCTTCCTATAAAAAATGAGGAAACTTACGAATGGTTATTAAAAAAACACTATGCAAAACGTATTCCACAAATTATGTATGCTTTTGGTTTATATAAAGATAATATTTTAGTAGGTGTAATTACATATGGAATACCTGCTAGTCCATCATTATGTATGGGTATTTGTGGAAAAGAATATTCTGACAAAGTTTTAGAATTAAATCGAGTTTGTTTATTAGAAAATGATAAAAATCAAGCTAGTTATTTAGTCGCTAATTCAATTAAATTACTTCCAAAACCTACCATTATTGTTTCTTATGCTGATACAGAACAAGGACATATAGGTTATGTTTATCAAGCTACTAATTTTTTATACACAGGTTTATCAGCTCATAGAGTTGATTGGACTATAAAAGGTTTAGAGCATAAACATAGTAAAACTATAAGCGATGGCATGACTTTAGAATCAATAAAAGAAAAATATGGTGATGATTTTTATTACACAGAACGAAGTAGAAAACATCGTTATATCTATTTTCATGGAACTAAAAACGATAAAAAAATATTAAATTCAAAACTTTTATATAAATCTGAACCATATCCAAAAGGTGATACAAAAAGATATGACTCTGGTGGCAAAGTAGCAACTCAATCATTATTATTTTAAGGAAATAAATGGAAAATCCTAATA
>Ga0208387_1000212_pt1 | contig 18693 bp, 24 predicted proteins | sample CryBogCBH27Jul09_FD_184611 | JGI IMG/M metagenome (GOLD analysis project Ga0208387, IMG submission 184611) | Freshwater microbial communities from Crystal Bog, Wisconsin, USA - CBH27Jul09 (SPAdes) | ecosystem: Environmental > Aquatic > Freshwater > Lake | place: Crystal Bog, Wisconsin, USA...
ATCGACCATAGGCCTTAAATAATATTGAGGCCTATTTTTTTCTTATAGGTTGATCTTTGATATTTGTTAGTGTATACTTACTAGATGATGACAATAGATAATCTTTTACTAAAAATTGTAAATTTCACAGAGCCTACAATTGAAGCTTTGATACCTGCTCGTGACAGTAAGGTACTACGTAGCCTAGCTACATCGATCGCCAGTAATTTTTTCATTACAGAAAACCAAAGCAGATTGTTGATGAAGATTTTAAAAGACAACAGTAAAAAAATGACAAATTTTTCCGAAGAAATTTCACTGGCGCTACAAGAGCCCATGTGGTCACGCAGTTTTCGGCACATAGAGCAAATAAAGAAACTATACATCAAAAAAAATGAAGAACAAGAACCTATACTTGTTGTAGAATTCACTTTCAACTCAGAAATTCGTAAAACTTTAACTGGACTAGGAAAAAAATTAGATGGTGGATTAAATTCATCTAATCAAAAAGTATGGCCTATTGAGCTTACTGAACAAAATATAGTCTTAGTGTATGAAGCACTTGAACCACTTGGGTTTGAGGTGGATGAAATTGTAAAAAATCACTATCAGACCATAAAATCTTGGTCGGAGCAAGAAATTCGTGACCAGTTTTTATTGACCAATATCGAGCATCAAAACTTTCAAAAGGCCATTACAGCTGACCTAGGTATCGAAACAGCTATTGATCAAAACATCATTAATGACCGAAGTATCAGATACCAATTTTTCACAGAAAATGCGAAAAATCACGGTGAAACACTGACCGAAACAATTGCCAACAGATCAAAAAGTCGAGTGTGGGTTGATAAAAATCAACATTCTGTAACCGAGGTAATTAGCAGTTTAGTAGAATTACGAAGATTGCCTTTGCTAGTGGTCTTTGACACAATAGTCAACGACAAGTACCTAAAAAATCTCAAAATTTTGTCAGAATCTTTGGAAGAAAATGGAATTTTTGACGGTGTCGGTATTTACTTTAGATTGCCTAATGATGAAATGGGCAAGCAATTTAATAATTTTATCGCAGAAAAAAAGTACAATCATCGCCTGGATGACCGTTTAAAAGTAGCCGCAGTTATGAGTGGAAAAATTCCGAAATTTTTCCTATCTACCCCATGGAAACCAATGAGTGTTATAACACTGGATACCAAAATGGGCCTACGTCACGGTAAAACTAGTGTATACTCTAATTGCTGTGACTGCATTGTAGAATGGGCAGAAGCCGATACAATGTTCGACAAAAAGGCAATATTGCAATGACCGTAAAATTAGTAATTCGTGACGAAGTTAACATTAAATTTGAAGGCTTAAATTTAGAAGCTCGCAAAAAACTGTCTAATACTTTCAAATATGAGGACCCAACTGCTAGATACAGACCTGCTTACAAACTAGGACGATGGGATGGTAAAGTATCAATGTTTGGGCTTGGCGGTAACGGTTATCTAAGTCAATTAGAACGTTGTCTACAAATACTGTCGGACATGGATGTAAGCGTTGATGAATTAGACGATTTGCGCACAACTAGTAAAATTGAGTTTACTCCGGTAACAACACACTACTGGGCTGATCAAGGTAAGGTGTGGCCAGAAGGTCACAGATTTGCCGGACAACCTATTGTCCTACGTGAAGATCAAGTAGAAGTAGTCAATAGATTTTTCACAAATACACAGAGCTTGCAAGAAGTAGCAACTGGCGCTGGCAAGACAATTATGACAGCAACCTTAAGTCATTGTGCTGAAAAATACGGTCGTACTATTGTTATTGTTCCAAATAAAGACCTAGTAACACAAACAGAAGAAGATTTTGTCAACGTTGGATTAGACGTTGGGGTTTATTATGGCGACAGAAAAGATCTAAATAAAACTCACACTATTTGCACTTGGCAAAGTTTGAATATTTTAGATAAAAAAAGTAAAAATTGGAGTGAAAATGTTGCTCTGACACTAGCAGAATTTCTAGATGGTGTTAAAACTGTTATTGTAGACGAAGTACACATGGCCAAGGCAGAAGTACTTAAAAATCTACTAACACAAAATTTATGTAATGCACCTATACGCTGGGGCTTAACTGGCACAGTTCCTAAAGATGCGTTCGAAGCAGAACCCATTTTTGCATCAATAGGTCCAGTAGTAGGCGGAATTAAAGCACACGAGTTACAAGAGATGGGTGTGCTGAGTAATTTACATGTCAATGTGGTACAACTAATCGACCTACCAGAATTTAAAACATACGCAGAAGAATTAAAGTATCTTGTCACTAACAAAGACAGGATGACATATTTTAGTAAACTAGTAAAAGGCATTGCAGATTCAGGCAATACATTAATTCTAGTCAATAGAATCGATACAGGCAAATTATTAACAGAAATGATAGAAGGTGCAGTGTTTATTTCAGGTGAAGTTAAAGGCACTAAACGTGCGGAAGAGTATAAAGAACATGCAACAAATGATAACAAGGTTACTGTGGCGACTTACGGTGTGGCCGCTGTTGGTATTAATATCCCTCGTATTTTTAATTTGGTTCTTCTTGAGCCCGGAAAGAGCTTTGTTAGAGTTATACAATCGATTGGACGAGGCATTAGAAAAGCGGAAGATAAAGACTTTGTACAAATCTGGGACATAACTTCAACTTGTAAATTTGCCAAGCGTCACCTCACAGCGAGGAAGAAATTTTACAAGGATGCCAAATATCCGTTTACATTAGAAAAAACGGACTGGCAAAAATGAGTTTAGATAAATTAATTCTCTTAGAAGTTAACACACCCGAACCGTTTGCATGTAATTATAAATTACCTATTTGGCATGATCAAACCAGTGTTACAAATCTTCCTGATTTATACAAAACTATAGAAGTAAATCATGTAAGATTAAAATACTATGAGAATTATCAAGATGCTCCGAGTGATTGGTTGCGTTGGGATTCATACAATTTATTTTCATGGCCGTTACCTTCTGTTGCGCAAATTAAAAAGCAAATTCAAACATCCTATCTTGAATTTGCCGACACTTACAACTTTACTCCGGATAAAAATCTATGGATTTCTGGATGGTTAAATGTATTAGACACAGGCTCAGGAATTCCATTTCACTTTCATTCGGCACACGAAAATTCATATTTAACAGGCTATTTTAGTTTATCCAATAACTCTTTTACAGAGCTTAGGACACACACACCGGTACAAATGAAAAATCAAATTGGAAGTTTAGTAATGTTTCCATCATGGGTTTTTCATGAAGTATTACCAACCATGGACAACACAAGATTGTCTATTGGTTTTGATCTATTTACACAACAAGGCATAGATTATTTTAAGCAGAATAATCCTGATAAAATAGATTCAACAAAACATGCCGTTAAATTATTTTAGAGAAATCATGCAGATATTAACATTAGATAACAAAACGTTCTCATTGAACAATTTACCAGAGGAAGTAGACGAAAATACTAGATTTGCGGTATTAGATAACAGTGACGCTAGCAATCCTGACTTTTTCTTTATGCCGTTAATTTTCTTAGAAAGTTTCAATGCGCCGGCAATGGTGTTAAGAATAGGTGATGATGAAGTTACAATGCCTATTGATTGGTGCATAGCAGTTGGAGATAGTTCAAGTGCATGTGACATTGAAATTTTACCGTTAACTAGTTTAAATGACAGAGGATTTGAAGCACTAGTTTTTAATCCATTAAGCTCGTTTAGGGTAGAGTTTAAAAAGATTGAAATTGTAAATTTTTATAATGATGTTAAATGGTACTTTCCAAAGATGAAAAATGGACAACTATTAGCAACTCCTACACGGTACGGAGACAAGCCAGATTGTGTTTATTTTGTCAAAGAAGTTAGCAAACAAAACGAAATTATTCAGTTGGATAAAATATTATGACATTAAAGGTAGCTTATTTTCAACCATTGGTGCTGGCCATGGACGATGTTCCTCCTATTGAATTTAGTAAAATTTATGCCCTTGCAGAAAACCTGCACATGCACCCTGAACTAAATGACAGTGGTAATCCTAACATTAGTATACGTGGCGGACAACAGATACAAGTGTATCCAAGTGATCTGGGACTGGATATTGCGTGGTTAACCAGTTGGCTTGAAAATATGTGCCAAGGTTATATAGAACTTGTTAGCCAGCAAAGCGGAACTGAGGAATTAAAATTGTGCAGACCAGTTGTTACAAGTATATGGACTATACGTCAAACAGCTGGAGATTATCAAGAAATGCATAGTCACCCTCTAGGACATATTAGTGGTAATATCTATATCAGTGCTCCTGAATTTGAAGACAATAAAAATCCCAGCGACGGACAAATACTATTTAGATTACCTAAAACCAAAGATGTTAGCAAACTTATAATGACAGATACTTGGAAATACAGCCCAACACCGGGCACTATGATTATATTTCCAAGTCACTTGCCACACACAGTTTATCCATGGAAAGGCACCGGACATAGAACTGTTATGGCGTTTGATGCAGTCTTAGTACCAAAGGAGCAGGCCAATGCTGGATAAAGAATTTGTTAATAAAGTGCGAGTAGCCGTAGAAATATATGGAAAACAACATGCACTAACCGATGAAGAAGATAATGTAATGACCGAGTTTGTAGAATGGATCTACAAACAATACGGTATTGTCTACGAGAAGAAAAATGGGCAGTCTTAAACCTGGTGCTACTTATATTTACGAACGAGCAAACGGTGTAACCTATGCTAGAGAAGCAGGTGCTGACCCTAGTTCAAGAACGCCAATTGGTTGGGATTATGATCCTGTGACTGGACATAAATTTGATCCAGAAGAATCAAAAAGATTTGATTCTCGAACTCCAGATGGAGTTCCTCTACGTGAACATGTTAAAGAAACACAACTTTGGAACGAGATTCGGAAAGAAGCTAAGACCAATATCACTTTACAAAAAGCACTTGATCGTGCTATAATGATATACAAACTAAGTAAAGAACGCTATGAGTGAAAAAATCGAACTTAAGGAAAAGTTGAGTGCTATAGATCAAAACGTCCGCGAATTGTGGGATGCAATGGAACCCGATCAACAAAAAAGTCTTAAGAACGAATTTTTTATTCTTAACAGATATGCTAGTAGTGTAGCCAATACTACAAGAGAAATACAAGAGCACTATATACTAACTGTTAATGAATATTTTAACAAAAACTGGAGTGATTTACAAAAACATCCTAAACTATTGTGGTTGTTATTGTGCATGTGCAGTTGGGATGGCAAGAAAGTATTTTGGCATGAATGGATCGGTTACAAACGCAAAGCCGGATCTAACAGTAAAAAAGTCAAGTTTTTAGCTGAACTAATGCCCAATAGAAAAATGGATGAAGTAGAATTGATTAGTCTGCTTAGTACTGACAAAGAAATAAAAGACTATGCTAGAAGTCATGGTATGGACGAAGAAACTATTGCTAAAAAATTAAAATGATGGCCTTGGCAAATCAACCTTACAAGTGTGGACATTGCGGCAAAGGATTCATGCAGGAAAAAACCTTGGCTGTACATGTGTGCGAACAAAAACGTAGATATATAGCTCGTACAGAAAAACACGTTGTACTTGGATTTGACACATTTCAAAGATTTTATAAATTTAATCAGCCACAAAGCAAACAAGAAAAGACCTATGAAGATTTTAGTAAAAGTCCTTATTACAATGCTTTCGTTAAGTTTGGTAGCTTTGTTAGTAATGTTAATCCTCTATATCCAGAAAGATTCATTCAGTGGATTGTGCAGTCAGGTGTTAAACTGGATCATTGGTGTAGAGACGAACTTTATGAACAGTATGTTCTCGAACTTATTAAATCCGAACAAGTAGAAACAGCATTAGAACGTAGCATTAGTCACATGTTAAGCTGGGCAAATGACAACAATGCACAGTGGAATCATTATTTTTTGTATGTAAGTTTAAACCGTGCTTGTTACGATATTAAAGATGGAAAAATAAGTCCATGGCTAATTTTAAATAGCGCAAATGGTAAGGCAATGTTACAAAAGTTTAACGATGAACAGTTGGCTAGTATACAAAATATTATCGATCCACCTTATTGGGTCAGTAGATTTAAGAGATTATCAGCAGATGTTGCACTGGTAAAAGAAGTGGTTAAGGAGTCAAATATATGAACATGCCTGTGACTTGGTTATTACCAGATGGTACGATTGTAGAAGAAATTCCTCAACAAAATCGTTGTGCTGACATTTGGCAACTGGTGAATCCCGAAACTAAAGAACCTTATAACCCTGACAAAGAAGAACCTAAACAATGGGTACACACGGACTATTAAATGCCAGATATTGATATAGACTTTGCTGATAGAACACAAGCACTAGCGGTGTTAAAACACGTTGATGCCAGCTTGGATGGTACTGTTAAAAAACACAATACTGGAATTTATTGCACAGCTATTCCGCATAATCCTGTAACTGGCATCAGTACTATTGATTATAAAACTGCTGAAGACAGGGGATATTTTAAGATAGATTTTTTAAATGTCAGTGTATATGAAGGTGTAAAAAACCGAGAACATTTGACACAATTAATGGAGACAGAACCACTATGGGACTTACTGGAACAGGACGACTTCACGAATCTTCTCTTTCACGTGAACGGACACGGGAACGTATTGAGAGCGATGAAACCGAAAAATATAGAAGAGCTCGCGGCGTGTATAGCGATAATTCGACCAGCAAAACGACATCTGTTAGGAAAGAGTTGGAGCGAAGTATTCGACGAAGTATGGACGAAGCCGACGACTGATGAGTATTATTTTAAGAAAGCACATGCGATTGCCTACGCACATGTGATTGTTGTGCAGATGAATTTAATCTGCGAAAGTATTAGTTACGGATTTAGTTAACGTACTTTTCGTACTAGCTGTACGCTTTTACGTTTGACTCGTTTAAGAGTGAGATTCATTAGATTTACTACAGGCCCAAGAACTACACGGGTATCTTTGCTGTTGAATGTTTTAATAGCGTAGGCAAATGGTCCTATTTGATCACGGCAAAATATATTAATAGGAAATTGACGATTTGACTCCCACCACCAAGTTTCTCCTATTTCTAAGAATTTGGTTTTTTCTTCGGGAGTCTTTATTGCATTTAGATCATAGAAGCTAGTTACAAACTGATCCTGGTTAATAATGATGCCCACGTATTCCGTTTCTCCGTAATTAATTACGCTGATCCAGGGTAGATTTTGCTCTATATTGTCTCTTAGTTTTGCCATAAATACTATTAAAGGTCCTTGCCAAATGCAAAAAATTCAAAGTTATTTATATCCTAACAGAGTAATACTAATTGCCGATTTGGCTGGATTCACCGTGGAGAATACAATCGTGTACGCAAAAACAGTAAAAATTTATAAGGGCGTTGACAACGTTATTCAGTTCGACGTACAGAACGCCGATCAGAAACGTCTCGACCTTGTTAACACTCCTCTAGTAACAAATTTAAAAATGAATGTCATGGACATGTCGGGGAATGCTCTTCCTAATAGTCCATACACTGTATCAACTACCAGCATAACTGGTATCGGTACTGTTACTATTCCACACGCAGATCTTGCCAACATTGCTCATCAGTATCTACAATACAGTGTTACAGCTACTGATACAAACAGCAATACTATTCCATTATACACTGACAGCAGATTCAGTGCAGTAGGAAAAATTGAAGTAATTGGCTATGCTACACCAACGCCACATGCTACTACCATATATGATAGATTCTATGGTGAGATCAATTTTATGGGAAATGTTATTCAACATACCAGTGCAACTCCATGTAAATTCTACGAAGCAGTTCCAACTACTAGTATGAATTTCAGCATACATTTAACCAATTTTATTGGTACAATTTATGTAGAAGCAACTGAAGATATGACTGTAAGTGTAGAATCTTTTGCCAATGCTACCAAATTGCAAAGCATGACTTATAGTGTTGCAACCACTACTACGTTAACTTTTAATAACGTTCCTGTAGCCAATCCAGTGACTGGGCAAAATTATAACTATATGCGAGTTAGTTGGACATTCCCAGATGTTTGGCAATATGGTAGTCAACAAAACCCTAATCTAACCTACGGAACGGTTGATTTAGTCACCGTTACTCATTGATTTTAATCAATTAATCTGTTATACTTAGGCATGAGCCTGATAGCGGATACACTACTTACATATCTCCCTGCAAAGCGTAAACACACTCCAAGTGGTTGGATTGGGTTTAATGCTGTCTGCTGTGATGACAAACGACAACGTGGTGGTTTTATTGTAAACGGTGGAGATGCTGTCAGCTATCACTGTTTCAATTGCGGGTTTAAATGCAGTTGGCAACCAGGTAGACATATCAGTCAAAAGATGAATAAATTCATGCGGGATTTAAATATTCCCGATGATGTTATTGCACAGCTAAGACTAGAAGCACTAAAATTAGATCAAAATAATACAGCAGAAGTTCGAAGTATTATTCCTAAATTTGATGTTCGTGCATTACCTATGGACAGTATTGCTATTACTGAACTACTTGCTGACCCTCCAGAGAAACTTATACCTGTTTTAGAGTACATGTTAAGCAGACGATTGTATCCTGAAGATTTTTTGTTCTACTGGACGCCAAAGATTGGATTTAGCAACAGATTAATTATTCCGTTTTTATACAAAGGTGAAATTGTAGGCTGGACTGCTCGTGCTATTAATGACGCACAACCTAAATACTTGAGTGAACAACAACCGGGTTATGTGTTTAATCTTGATAACCAAGAAACTGACAGAGAATTCGTGTTTGTCTGCGAAGGACCCTTCGATGCGCTAAGTATTGACTCCTGTGCATTACTAGGAGCGGAAATTAAAGACAGTCAAAACTGGTTGCTAAAGCAGTTAGGCAAAGAAATTGTTCTAATACCAGATAGAGATGAAGCTGGTGAGAAAACATTAGAGCAAGCATTAGAATTTGGCTGGAGTGTAAGCATGCCTGAGTGGCCGCCGGGTGTTAAAGATGTAAACGATGCAGTAGTCAAACTGGGCAAATTAGCCACCATGTGGTTGATTGTGTCTGCAAAAGAGTCTAATGGACTTAAAATACAACTGAGAGCAAAACGATGGTTCCAGGCACAGTAAAAATACCTAAACATGGTGGACCAGACGGTCAAGGGCTTGCTCCTGAGGTAATTGAAGAATTGATTAGTATTGTTAAACGAGGATTATTTACAGAAGAGCAGATCAATCAGGCAATTGAACTATGCTTGAGTGCAAGCAAACAACAAGAATGGAATGAAGTTTACATTCCTATGCTAGTAAACGGATTAAAGGAAGACTAAATGGCGCAAAACGTAAATTATGGTTATGATGTACAAAAACTGTACTTGGAGATGATGTTAAGTGACGCAGAAACTTTCGTGCGTTGCCAAAGTATTTTTGATCATACATTGTTTGATCGCAAGCTACAGGACTCAGCAGAGTTTATCAACAAGTATGTGGAAGAATATAACGTATTACCCACTTTTGACATTGTAAATGCGTCAGTAGGGGCAAATTTCAAGCCACCAGAAGGTGTTAAAGAAAACAACTATGACTGGGTACTGAATGATTTTGAAACTTTTATTCGTCATAAAGGCCTTGAGAGAGCTATCTTAGAATCAGCCGATCTACTGGAAAAAGGTGAGTACGGTCCGGTCGAAGAAAAGATCAAAAAAGCGGTGCAAATTGGTCTACAGAAGGACATGGGTACTGATTATTTTGAAGATCCTCGTGCTAGACTATTACGCATCAAAGACAAGAATGGACAAATTTCGACAGGATGGAAAAGCATTGATGATAAACTTTACGGTGGCTTTAATCGTGGTGAGCTTAACATTTGGGCTGGTGGTTCTGGTGCTGGAAAATCTCTTTTTCTTGCTAATCTTGGGGTCAATTATGCTCTTGCTGGACTCAATGTATTATACCTTACACTAGAGCTTAGTGAAGATTTGGTCTGTATGCGTATCGATGCAATGACCACTGGTATACCAACAAGAGAGATTTTCAAGAGCATTGATGACGTTGAAATGAAGGTCAAAGTTATCGGGAAAAAATCGGGAAATTTGCAAGTCAAGTATATGCCAAGTGGTAAAACTGCCAATGACATTCGTGCTTACTTAAAAGAGTATGAAGTCAAAATGGGACGTAAGGTTGACGTATTATTAGTCGATTATATGGACTTGATCATGCCATTGAGTAAGAGAATTTCAGCTGAAAATTTGTTTGTTAAAGACAAATATGTATCGGAAGAATTGCGAAATTTAGCGGTGGAAAAGAACTGTGTATTTGTTACTGCGGCACAGTTGAATCGTGGTGCTGTTGAAGAAGTTGAGTTTGACCACAGTCATATTTCAGGTGGTTTAAGTAAGATTCAGACAGCGGATAACGTGTTTGGTATCTTTACAAGTCGTGCTATGCGTGAGCGTGGACGCTACCAAATTCAGCTGATGAAAACACGTTCTTCAAGTGGCGTTGGTATGAAGATTGATTTGGAATTTAACATTGATACACTACGCATTAGTGACTTAGACGAACAAGATGGTTATGGTAATGGTGCTCCAAGTGCAGGTAGTGTCTTGTTGAACAGTATTAAACAACGTCAAACAGTTAGCTCACAAGAAGACCCAACTGACGGTGTTGCTGTACCAAAAGTTAAGGCACAAGTAGAAAGTACCAAGCTGAGAGAACTGTTAAATAACCTCCCCGGAGACGATATTTAAGACGAATGAATAAATACGCATATAACACAACCAGGTAGCGAACATGGAACTTCACCGCATAAGAGATATTACAGATCCTTTGGTAAGAATTATCAAAGATGACCCAGTACGTCCTCATATTCCACTTGAGCAACGTATTAATGATGCCGCAGAAATTCTTATTCTTAAAGCAGGAGAAGAAGTACTAGCGGCTACTTGTATGCAATGGTTAAGCACAGTTCCCGAAGATGAAGCAGATCTAGTGGCCATGGAAAAAGACAAGAGCATTGCTGTATTTTACACTATCTGGAGTTATGCACCTGGTGCTGGCGCAACCTTACTACAACAAGCGGCATCCTGGTTAAAGTCGGAATATAGTGAACTTAAAGGCATAGTTACACTAAGTCCGCAGACACCCACAGCACGTCGTTTTCACTTGAAAAACGGTGCAAAAATACGCAAAGAAAACCCTACTAGCGTTAACTACGAGTACTACTTTAAGGAATAGCAAAACGGTAAATACTAGTCATAAGGACTAGATAAATGAGCCGTAGTGTACATTCCGTAAAGCTAAACCCATATCATTCAACACAATTAAGTAGCCTTTCCTATACATTAGGCGATGTGGTTTTTGACCAGGACAATCTTACCCTCCGTGTTATGGATGGTACGACTTTTGGCGGCTGGACACTAGCTAGTCAAAGTTGGACACAAAACTATATAAACAACGTATTTTCTACAGCAGTTTTAACTGTAGGAAATAGTTCAAATTCAAACGGAACATATCCTAGCGGTGCCCTAAGAATAGCAGGTGGCGTAAGTATCAAAAAAGATACCTACATGGACGGCCTGTTAACCGTCAACGGCAATGCTACATTTAACAGTCAATTAAACGCTACACTTACTACTAGCGCTCAGCCAAATATCACAAGTCTTGGCACACTACAGGGTTTGACATCTAGCGGCGCTGTAGTTGTTACAGCTAACACAGCGGCTACATCATTAGGCACTGGAGCACTACAAGTATCAGGCGGCGCCAGTATTGCTGGTAATTTGTATGTAGGCGGTAATTTACAAATAGCCGGAAATGAGCTTGTAATATCTAATCCTACGTTTGATGGCACAACAACTCTAGCAGGCAGTACAAGTCCTGGAACAGTAGTATTCAAAATTACCAATGGTGCGGCAACACCTATTACTAAATTCCAAGTTGATAGTAGTAGCGGTAACACAGCTATATCTGGAACACTAAATGTAACTGGTAATAGTATTTTAACAGGTATATTAACTGTAAACGGTACTGGTATTACACTAGCCAACGGTACACAATTATCAGATGCTACTGGCAAATTTTATGTAAACGCACTACGCACAGATAACACTCCAGGTACGAACAACATAATGTTCTACAACCCAAGCACATATGAATTAACATATGGCTCGGCTCCTGCGGTGAATATTAGTGCAACTGCACCTAGCGGAGTTGTAGCAGGTGCGTTATGGTACAACAGTAACAATGGCAACATGTATGTTTACTATACCGATGCTAATGGTAGTCATTGGGTACAGCCTACAGTTGGCGATTTAGACACTATCACATATACATTACCTAGTGCCAGTTCAAGCGTACTAGGTGGAGTAATTGTGCCTGCGGTTGGTACAAGCGGCTTAACAAATACAAACGGAACTGTTGGCCTAGCAACAGCCAGCACTACACAATTAGGTGGTGTTAAGGTAGACGGAACAACTATTACAATCTCCAATGGAGTGATTAGTGGAGCCAATACTTATGTATTGCCGACTGCTAGTCAAACACAGTTAGGCGGTGTTAAAATTGATGGTTCTAGCATTAAAATAAATAACGGAGTGATTAGTGGCTTAACAGCAGACGGTCTAACAATTACAAATACAAGCGGAGTAATTAATGCTAATTATGATACCGCTTACTTTATATCTTTTATGATGGGTTAATATGACAGCATTTACAAATACAAGTTATGGTGTAAAAAATATTGGAACAACACCAACACCAATAATTAACGGAGTTCCTAGCGGAACAATGGCCATTGCCAGTTTAATTATTAGTAATACCACAACTGCACCTATCACTACTACAGTTTATGTTACCAGAGCTACACAGTCATTCTACTTAATCTATCAAGCGACAATTCCAGTAGGTGGATCACTAGAAGTAGTACAAGGCAGTAGAGTTGTGCTACAAGCAGGTGATGTATTGGGTGTTACTAATAGTGCGCCAAACAGTGGCGATGCATGGGTATCAGCATTGACGGCAGTATAATATGGCATTTATCGGAAACACATCTAATCCGCAAACCTATGTTCCACAGATAGTCTATTTCAGTGGTAATGCCAGTACGACTTCATTTACATTACCATTTACTCCAGCAAGCACAGCACAAGTATTAGTACATGTGGCTAACGTGGCGCAAAATCCTGCAAGTGCTTATACTATCATTGGTAATACAATAACATTTACCAGTGCTCCTCCTACAGGATCGAACAACATTTGGATCGAATATGCTAGTCTAAGTACACAGGCAGTAGCACCAAGTGCTGGTACAGTTAATACTCTACAGTTAGGCACAATATCAAACATTAATAGTGTTGGTAGTAATTTAACACTACAGACTAATGGTACAACAGCCATAACCATAGACCAAAATGGTAGATTAGGAATGGGGACATCGAGCCCAGTTAGTCTTATAACTGTGAATAATTCAACATTTGGTGGTGCGGCCGCTATGTATTTGGCTACAACTACACAAGTAACTTCTGCAAGTGCATACGGAGGTGTAATTACTGTTAGAGATGCCTATGCAACAGGTTCAAATAATTCATTTGCTGGTATTAGTTTTACATCAAGCCCGGGTAACGATTATGCAATAGGAAAATTAAGTAATTCAAGTGGTATAGGATATCTTTCAATTTATCAATCAGATACACCTACCGAATTGTTAAGAATAGATGCAAGTGGTAACATAAATTTCAAAGTAGCCAACGCAGGTATTGTGTTTAATAACACAACTAGTGGTGTTTTAACAGAAAGCACATTAACTGATTACGAAACAGGTACGTGGACACCAACCCTTGGAGGGACTTCAAGTTTGACAAGTGTTATTGCTACATATACTAAAGTAGGCAATATAGTTTATTCTTTTTTTGATATTACAGTTTCTGCAATCGGTACTGGCAATACCTATTTTGTGAATGGGTTTCCATTTACTTGTATTAACAATGACGGCGGCGCAGTTTCATATTTTAACGGTTCTGCAACTAATATGTATTGGGTGTCTGTACAGATGACAAACAGTGCCGCACAATGTCGAATTGTAGGAAGTACTTCTTTATCAAATGGAGTTAACAACAGTCCGACATTTTTTCAAAACGGAACTAGATTAATTGGATCGGTAGTATACCGTGTAGCATTTTAAATACCTAGTATAGGGTTACTAGGCGGACATTAAAAGGAGAAAGAAATGGGAACATTAACTAAAGAAGTAATTATAGACAAGATTGAAATACTAGCAGACGAACAACTACAAGTTCGTGAGCGTACAGTAATCAAAGAAGACGGTAAAGAATTAAGCTCAAGTTTTCACCGTTGGGTATTAGCACCTGGTGATGATTTGTCAGATCAAGATCCACGTGTGCAAGCAGTAGCTAATGCATTGTGGACACCAGCAGCCATGGCCGCATATCAAGCCGCAGTGGCAGCCGCACAAGCTCAAGCAGATACACCAGTTCAAGGATAATAAATGGCCTTAAGTACCATCGACTATACAGGAATATCACAATTAACCGGCCCTATAGGCAGTGCCGCTAATATTCCATTGACATTACAAGTCAACGGTGGTACTACAGTTGTTACTGCCGATACCAGCGGAAATTTATATGTTGGAACTACTAATCAGCTAGCCACCGGATTTACTAATAAATTAAATGTAAATGGATCTATTGTTGGAGGTTCGGCATCTGCAACTAGCGGATCTGTTTTATTACAAAATATTTACGCTAACGGATCTACTACAAATTTTGGTACTGAGCAATCTTCTGGCGGACCATTTATAGGATGTTATGTATATCCAGGATCACCTGCGGGAACTTTTTTAAGTTCTGTTAATTTTGGTAATACTACATCAGGTTCCTATGTTATTTCGAGCGGTAACCATAAATGGTATATTGGATCCACACAAAATTTAGCTACAATCGGCCAGACAGTTACAATGACACAGGCGTTAACTTTAAATACTAGTGGTAATCTTGTGTTTGGCACAGCTAATGCAGGCATTGTATTCAATAATAGTAGTGCATCTGTTAATAGCACATTAAATGATTATGAGGTGGGCACTTGGACACCAGCAATAAATGCTACGGGAGTATCATATTCTTCTCAAATTGGAACTTATACTAAGGTTGGTAGGGCTGTAACTGTTCAGTTTTATTTGACTTTTACTACGTGGTCTAGTGCTTCTGGAAATATAGTAGTTTCAGGTTTGCCGTTTACTTCGCTTACAACAGCAAGTACATACGAAGAATATTCTATTCCTTATTTTACAAATGTCACATTACCTAGTGGCTGTACAGTTCTTGGAGGCGAGTTATCACCAAATTCAAACGGCTTATTATTGTACGGTGTGGGTAGTGCTGTAGCAGGATATTCACCACTTCAATATGGAACTGCCATTACAAACTCAGGTACAGGCAAGTTATTGTTAGCTACACTTACATACCAAGCTAATTTCTAAGGACAACAAATGCCAATTATAGGAAATCCAATTACGCAGTCGGCTTTTATAGCAGATACATTCAATGGTGGACAAACTGTCTATTCAATGAGTGTAGCACCTGCTAATACGGCTAGTGTGATTGTAGCAGTACATGGACTAGTTCAAGATCCTAGCACCTACGCAGTTAATGGTAATACATTAACATTTACTGCGGCACCCCCAAGCGGTACTGGTAACGTCAGTGCTAGATACTTAGGTGTGCCAGCTAGCGGAGTTGTAACCACTGCTTATCGTACGGTAACAGATTTTACTGCAATTAGCGGACAGACTATTTTTACTCCGCCAAGTTATACTGCTGGATTCATTGATGTATATCGTAACGGTATTAAATTAGGCGCGGCAGATTATACAGCAACCAATGGAACAACTATTACACTTTCTACAGCATCGGTAGCAGGCGATCTTGTTGAAATTGTTAGTTTTTATGTTAGCAGTGTGTTAAATGCAATACCAGCACAAGCTGGAGCAGTTGGTAGCACATACCTAGCACCTAGTCTTACGCTTACAGGTACAACTACAGCTAGTACAATTACTAGTGCTCCTGCAACTAATTTAGCATTACAAGCCGCTGGCGCTACAGCAATAACAGTTACACCAGCAGGATTAGTTGGCGTAGGTATTAGTCCTAGTGTTCCATTAGATCTTTATGCAGGTCAAACAACAACATATTCAACTAGTACAAGTGCCAGTGCTTTATTAAGAATTTTTAACAGTGCCACCGGCGCTACAAATTTACCAGCTATGATTGCTTATCAAACTAGAGATAATGATCAAACTGGAAGTTTATGGAATGTAGGAGCCATTGCCGGATCTGGAAGTAATTTATCATCATTCGCTTTTCAATATCAGACAGGTAGTTCCACTTTTGCAGAAGCAGTACGTATAGATTCTAACGGCAATTTTTTAATAGGAGCTACATCATATTCAGGTAGCACAACTTTAAAGAATTCTTTTATTCAAGGAAACTCCGGAGGGTTGCCGTTTATAATGACAGGCGGTAGTGTGCAAAGTCCTACGGCTAGTACTAACTATGCTGTTTACACATTTGGAACATATCAATCAACAGCATTTATGCTAATGCTAAGTTATGAAAATAATGGCGGGGACGGTGCTGACCAAAGTGCAATTTATGTCGACTCTGGTACTAGCTCTTACGGTGGCGGATTTAGTGTAACAAAATTATCCGGTGGAACTATATTCAGTGTAAGTCGATCGACTTCTAGTTTAGTCGTTCAAATTACAAGCGGTGGTGGTGCTGGAACATTTTTACAATGGCAATTGTTCTTATTACAATCAAGTGGCGCTTAATTAACAGGATAATATATGACACAAGCAACAAACTTAGCCGCATTAGGTAGTTATATAACAGCTAGCAGTACTGGTCAGATTATTATTAATAATGCCGGTAGTCTCGGATTGTATGACTCTACAGTACCAGGAATATATTTCCAAAGACCTGTAACTACTAGTGAAGTTAATGTACCATACATACGGGCACAAGCTAATGGAACTACTACAACTGATTTAGCACTTGGAGCTAGCAGTTCAAGCGGAAAAATATTGTTTTATACCGCAGGAACTAATGTAGGATCATTTGACCCTAACGGTTCTTTTAATATTTTAAGTTCTACTAACTTCGGTAGTCTAACACCAAATGCGATAAACGGAAATTTATCAATAGGTGGCATTGGCCCAGCACACACTATCAGTTTTGGTACAAGTAACTCGGGTGCCACTGGTTGGGTAGAGCGTTTAAGATTATACAACAATGCCGCTCAAGGAAGTGCTGGAATTACAAGTTACGAAACTATAACCTTTGGTACTCCTAACGCCGGCATTACATTTGATAACAGTAGTGCATCAGTTAACAGCACATTAAATGATTATGAAACAGGAACTTGGAGTCCAACTTTCAATAATTTTAACGTAACTACTGGCTGGTCTTTTGGGGCGGCGCGATATACAAAAATAGGTAGAATAGTTTATATTTCAGTTAGTATCGTTCCCGGCAGTGCTACATTGATTTCCACTGCAAACTCTTCTTATATTGGCGGATTGCCATTTTATGTAGGAGGTGGTATTAACAGTCCTTGTGCATTTGCTACCAACTACATTGATACATTAGGTACTGGTGCAATATATGGAACTACTGGCATTTATACTCCAACAATGAGCGTAAACACAGCTAAAACTATATTTGTAACTGGTGTATATGAAGCTACATTCTAAGGATAAAATATGGCACTAACACAATTACCAGGAACAATGATTGCAACGTCTACTACGTTGACAACTCCTACAATTACTACACCTACAATTAATACAGTCACTAGTGCAACTGGCCAGCCTCTAGTATTACAAACAAATAACGGCACAACTGCTGTGACTATTAATACTAGCCAACAAGTTTCTTTTGTTAACAATGTTAGTATGCCTAACACATTTGGTTTTAAGAATCGTATAATAAATGGTGCAATGGCTATTGATCAAAGAAACTCAGGAAGTTCATATACGCCGACTAGTTCGTCACCTTATACGGTTGATAGATGGGCCGGGTACAGTAATCAAGCTGGAAAATTTACAACACAGCAAGTAGCAGATGCTCCTGCAGGATTTACTTACTCAACAAAAATTACATCGTCTTCTGCATACAGTGTTCAGTCTAACGATTATTTTAGTTTTTCACAACAAATAGAAGGATATAATGTACAAGACATAGCGTGGGGTACCGTTAACAGTCAATACAGTACTTTAAGTTTTTGGGTCAAATCTTCGTTAACTGGTTCATTTGGCGGTTCTATACAAGATTCAGCTGAACAAGTTTGTTTTGCCTTTACTTACACAATCGCTTCGGCAAACACTTGGCAATATCAGACTGTGACAATTTTACCGTATGCAGTCGTTAACGGAACATGGGGTAGAACTAATGGTAGTGGATGCTTTGTGTGGTTTGGTCTTGGAGCAGGATCTGGTAGAACACAATCTGTGACAAATCAGTGGACTAGTGCGCAAAATCTACAGCCCACTGGTACTACACAAGTTGTTGCAACTAACGGAGCAACTATACAATTTACCGGAGTCCAATTAGAAGTAGGTACACAGGCCACAAGTTTTGACTATCGAGATTATGGTCGA
>Ga0208387_1000213_pt1 | contig 18633 bp, 17 predicted proteins | sample CryBogCBH27Jul09_FD_184611 | JGI IMG/M metagenome (GOLD analysis project Ga0208387, IMG submission 184611) | Freshwater microbial communities from Crystal Bog, Wisconsin, USA - CBH27Jul09 (SPAdes) | ecosystem: Environmental > Aquatic > Freshwater > Lake | place: Crystal Bog, Wisconsin, USA...
ACGTCTACGGCATAGAAACTTCATCAAGTTAATAGGACTCTCGAGCGAATATGGCACGATATAATACCGTATCGTCGACGAGTTCAGTTGCAGGTGGTAGTACAATTACTACTCCTAGTAGCGGCTTATTGACCACACTTACAGGATCTGGTACAGTAACAGTGCCTAATCCTGTATTATACACGGGCCAAACACAAACTTATTACAATTCAACTGTTAGTGCAATTACACTAAGTACACCTAGTGGTAACTTTATTGCTCCAGGATTTGTACCAGGAAGTACGATTAGTTTGCCAGCTAGCAGTATTATTACTATAGTCAGCGATGGTACAAATTATCAAACTCAAGCATGGCTTGGTGGAACAATTAGCACCAATAATTTAGTAGCCACTAGCGGTACTATAGATGGTACAGTTATTGGTGGTACAACTAAAGCCGCTGGTTCATTTACTACATTAACAGCAACTAGCACAACTACACTAGCAGGTATGACTGCTACTACTGGTGCATTTAGTGGTATATCAACATTTACTAATGGTGCCGCGGCCACAAGTACAAGTACAGGTGCTGTACAAATTTCTGGAGGATTAGGTGTTACTGGAAGTATTTACGGTAATAACTTATTTGCTTCAGGCACAAATGCCGCACAAGTTTATTTACAAACTTCGTTTAGTGGTGGACATAACTATCGTTGGATAGTACCAGATAATACATTTGGTGTTGCACTTGGAGGCATTGGATTATACGACGATACTGCTGGCGCTTATAGACTAGCAGTTACTAGTGCAGGAAACTTAGGCGTAGGAACTGCAACTCCAACAGTAAGTTCTGGATACGGAGTACATATCAACTCAAGTAGCGGCCATGCTAATTTAAAATTACAATCGACTGGTAGAACTTGGGAATTATTAGGAACTGGTACAGGTTATTTTAGTTTGTATGATACAACCGGCGGTGCTGACAGACTCAGCATTACTGCTAACGGTAACGTTGGTGTTGGTTACACTACAGATCAAAGCCCTAATGGTCTTACAAACAAATTAAGCGTTAACGGTAATGCCTATGTTAATGGTACTTTATATGCACAAGTAGCTCCTCAGGGATTTGGATTAACTTGGAACGGTGGCAGCGGCTGGATGAGACTAGGAACATTATATACTAGTCAGCAAGGATATCCATTTACAATGGAAATTAAGAGCTTCAATGGTTGGAATGCTAGTACTGGACAAAATCAATTAACAAAGGTATATTTTAAAACTAGTAATGGTAGCAGTAACGTAGGCGGCTTCTATGGAGATTGCCAAGCGTTGATGATGATTCCTAACGGAACAACTAGCAGTCCAAGTTCTATCATTGTAAAACAAACTAATGGCAGTGCCAATGTATTTGAATTTTGGGCAAGTATGGGATCTATTGGTTTTGGCAGTTATATTACATACGATACTCCTTCTGGTACTTATTTTACACCAGACGGCGTTACCAGCCAAGGATCTGCTCCAACATCAACGTCTCCTGCCGCACAAATACAAATAACTCCGCAATATAATGTTGTATCAAACACAAGTGGAATTGTTACTCATCCGGTACAACCTGCATTTTGTTATGGCGGTGCATCAAATAGTGGTTACTCGGCTAACAGTGCAATATTGTTTAATCAAAAGTTTTTTGATAATAATAACAATTATAGTACTAGTACTGGTAAATTTACAGCACCGGTTGCCGGAACATATTTCTTTTCTGTAGTAGTGCTAGTACAAGGTTCTTCAGCTGGAAATCAATATGACTTTGTTTTAAATGTGTCAGGTAATGGATTTTACGGTGCTCCTGGTAGAATAACTTATAGTAGCGGAAGTACAAGTTGGGGAGATGGTTATATAGCATTTGGTAATCATCAAACATATCAAATGGCTGCCGGTGATACTGCATATTGTTATTTTACAACGTTTGGTGGCGGAAGTATATATACTGGCAATACATGGACAAGATTTTCAGGACATTTGGTAGCATAATATGGCACGTTATAATTCGATAAACACAACAGGATCGGTAGCACAAGGAAGCAGTATAGCTAGTCCTTTTAGTGGTCTGTTGACTACTATTACTACTGGATCAGGAAGTGTAGCGTTGCCAAACCCAGTACTATATAGCGGACAAAGTCAGAATTTTTATAACAGCACTGCATCAGCAGTTACAATAACTACGCCGTCTGGTCAATTTATATGGCCAGGCACTAGTGCATCTAGTTCACTAGTTATGCCAGCAGGCTCAATGATAACTGTAGTGTCCGATGGTACAAACTATGAAGTTATGGGATTTCCTGGCGGTCCGTTATCAAATTCTACTATTACTGCCAACGGTACACTAACTGCACTAAGCACAGTTACATTTAATCCAAGTAATGCCAGTGTAAGTATTCAACCAACAGGTTCTGGTACAGTTACAATTAATCCTGCAACTGCTGGTACAATGGATAATGTGGCAATTGGATCTACTACAACAAGTTCTGGTAAGTTTACAACTGGTACATTTAGTACTAGTTTAGGAGTTACTACAATAAATCCTAGAACAGAATTTGATTTAAACACTGGCAGAGCTAGATTTAACAATTACCTTGCATTAGGACACGGTCCTAATAATAACGACGGCTTATTTTTTAATATTACACCAAGTATAGACGGAACAACATATACTCCTGGTTATACTGGAACTTCTGGTGCAGGCGCAGCCTTTTTAGGAATGCCAAGTGGTGGCAATGGTGGGTTAATGCTACGTGTCAAACGTCACGGTACATCATCTTCTACTTATAACGAAGCTAGCATGACGTTATCTGCCTATTGGGATGATAGCGGTAATATGGGGATTCAAACAAACACTCCAGCAGTGCCATTAGATATTAATACTACTAGTTCTACTACTGGTATTAGACTAGCATACGGCGGCGGCCAAAGTTTAATTATGGCGGCTGGTTCTGGTGGCACTGGTTTTTGGCAAATAGGTAACGGTCCATTACAACTAGGTGTTAACAGCAATGGTAGTTTTTCAAGTCCTTCAGGTTCAATAATTACTATTGCTAACAACGGTAACGTAGGATTTAACATTACAAGTCCTCAAGTTGCACTACAACTTAAATCGCCAGCAGGAGCTAGTGGTACATTAAGTTTGTCAGGTAGTGCCGCTAACGATACAGGCGGTGCTAGTTATATCTTAATGGGTAACACAGATAGTTCAGGCACTACAGGTCCTAGCATGATTGTTGCCGCTAACCGTACAATTCAATTAGGTAGAGGCACTGCATTTAATAGTGCTTCTGGCGGAACATTTACAGCAGACTTTCAATCAGATGGTTCTGGAAACGTTACAGTAAATCCATCAGCTTCTACTTCACCCGTTATGACAGTTAACGGGCAGTTTAATGAATGGCCTCAATGGAACTCAACTTATAACGTAGCTATTGGTAAACGACGTTCATACGGTTGGAACATGAACGCTAGAGAATATCATACACAGAAAAATCAGCAAGCTTCAACAAGCACAGTTGGTGTGTTTAGAGTAGCTACTGATACTGCTAACTGGATGAGTACATTTATTATGATCGATGTATACAGTCAGTATTATTCAGGTGGCGCAGTTGAAAAATATTATTGGTCACTAGCATACGGTAGTGATACGTTGACACAAGTTTATAGTGTGGGTGGTAACCAAAGCACAAACTTTACAGTTACAGCTTGGGGTAGTGGTACTTATGTAGGTAACGGAGCACCGGCAGCATACAAATATTACGATTTTAGTTGGCAAGGTGGATACTATTCGTATCCTAGTTTTGTTATAACTGTGAACGACAGCATGTCTTTAGTTAGTAGCATTACTTCTAGCTATCAAATACAATTCCTATAAGAGAGAAAGAAACATGGCATTTATAAGCGACATAAACGAAACAGCATTTGGAATTCCAGTAAAAAATGCATATACTTTTATTACCGAAGTAAGTATTGTTAAACAACCAATGTTTGCACCCCCCGCAACCGAAGGTGGAGTGGCTACACCTATTTCTAATCATTACATTCAGTTTAGAACAGAGTCGTATGCTAGCAAACAAGCCAAAGATGCTGGTCAAAGTCCAGTAGCTGGTCATGGTTACACAATACCTTTTGATTATACTGTAGATAAAAATATATTAGAAGTAGCATACACTTGGTTAAGAACCAATGTTGGTATTTTTGCAAATGCAGTTGATGCTTAAATAAAAGAAGAAATATGGCAAGATATAATACAGTAAGTTCGACAAGTTCAGTAGCAGGCGGTAGTACAATTACTACCCCAAGTAGCGGTCTATTGACTACACTTACTGGCACAGGTACTGTAACTGTACCGAATCCAGTGTTTTATACTGGACAAACTCAAACTTATTATAATTCAACTGGCAATAATATAACTTTAACAACCCCAAGCGGGGTATTTAATGGCCCAGGTACCGGTTCTTCGGCTAACTTAACATTACCAGGCGGATCAATAATTACAGTTGTAAGCGATGGTACAAATTATGTAGCACAATCTTGGTTAGGAGGATCAATTACTGTAAACGGAACTTTTACAGCCAGCAGTACAGTTGCAATGAATCCAAGTAATGCTAACGTAAGCATACAGCCTACAGGAACTGGCACGTTAACTATGAGCAGTGGTGCTACGGGTACATTAGATAATGTTAATATCGGAGCTACTACACAAGGAACTGGTAGTTTTACTACACTGGCCGCAAGCGGTATTACTCAAATTACTGCTAGTACAGCCAGTACAGCATATAACAATGGTGCTCTTGTAGTAACAGGTGGTGTCGGTGTTGGTGGAAAGATTTTTACAAATAATTTAATTACTGCTGGTAATGCTGGTAGTACTACTGGTTCAATAATTTTACAAGGTAACTATGGTAACGGAGCCTTAGTTACATTTGGTAGTGAATATAGCTCAGGCGGCCCAAGCATTGGTTATAGTGTATATCCAAGCTCATCTAGTGCTGGAACATTCTTAAGCAGTACAGGTATTACTAATAATCGTAGCGCATATACTCTAAGTGGACAGACCCATACTTGGTATATGGGCACAAGTCAAACAGTTGCAGTTGGTAGTGCAGTAAGTATGTATACAGGAATGAGTTTAACAACTACTGCATTGACTTTGCCTAATGCAGTTAACGTTACAATTAGCAATACTGCAAGTAGTCCAACTAACAGCCAAAATCCTCCAGGCGTATTACAATTCATAGGTCAAGGTTGGAATACACTAAGCGGTAGTACACAATATCAAGCTCAAATTGGATTAGGCGGCGCTTATAGCTCTGGTACTGGTAGTGTCGAACCTGCAATTACATTTAGTTTGGCAGGAACAGGTAATAGTGGTTATAATGCCAGCGCAGGACCAACTTCACTTACAGAACGTGTACGTATCAATAACTATGGTAACATTGGTGTTGGAACAACTACACCGCAAGTAACACTAGATATGGGTAGCAGAACTGATGCTATCTTATTACCAAGCGGAACATCAGCACAGCGACCTTCAGCAGTAGCAGGTATGATGCGTTATAACTCAACTAGCGGTACAGCAGAAGTATATAGTCAAGGATCTTGGAACGCATTTGGTACGGTGGCTAACGGCTTAACAGCAACTACTCCTTTCACTAAATCATCTGATATGGTTAACCAAAGTTCAAATGGTACATATTGGATTCAAACTAAAAATATGACTTCGGCACAACAGTATTATGTAGATTATACTAGTACTACAGGCGGGCCTTGGGTTAGAATTTTCTTAGCTAGCACAGATAATTACAATCAAACTAGTTACTCATGGGACAATGCTCAAAGCAGTAACATGCTATTAGATAGCGCATATTTTATGTATGCGTTTGTTAATAGTTCAACGAATGCTTTAACATATCCTTGGGCATTTAGATTTAATGATAGTACTACACTAAATGGTAGTAGTGACGGTAATAAAAGTGCGTTCTTAAGTGGTCCTCCTATGGGCCACGGAGGATCTGGATCACCTTTAATTACTTACATGTATACTATTCGGTTAACAGATAGCACAGTTTATTCAGGGTACTTACGAACAGGAGTAAGTAGTTTTGGATCGCTATGTGATGACGGTCGTAGTGGAATCTGGGGACAAATTTGTTTAAAAGCAGGTGGTAGTGGTGGTAGTGGTACTGGTAGTGGCGGTTATAGTGATTTCCCACATTTTACTTCATTTGCTTATAGCGGAACAGATAATTGGGCGCAAAGTAACCAAAGTTATACAACAAACAGTTCAGATAGTAATCATAGATTTGGAGTATATTGTAAATTAGTATGATAAACGATCTATTAAATCAACCAGGAATTAAATGCTTTGTACTAAGTAACAAAGAATGCCCCCATTGTGAGGAATGGATGCAAAATAATTTTGATACTTTTAAAAATCAATTTACTGATGTAACATGGCATGTAATTGATTGCTATGAAGAACATCAAGCAGGCCGAATGCCATTTCCTCCGTTAGCAAGTCCGACATTTTATTTGTATAAAGATCCGCAAGATTTTCCTATTATTAGTGCAGGTTTTTTACCAGAGCCAGAAATGACAATGAAGTTTAAAAGACTAGTAGAGGCCGTTAAGAATGACTGATATTACTAAAGATATTAATTATCCTAAAGTAGTGTGGGAACAACTACGCAGATGGCGTGTTGCTCGTCAGCCTTTGCTTGAAAAATTAGATATCGAATCCCTAAGAGCTTTAGAAGTTAATGATCAAACAACATTAGCTAGTGTAGTAGCACAAAAAACAGCCTTAAGAGAGATAACTAACTATGATTTTAGTCAAGTTGAAAAGTTAGAAGATATTTTAAGAATTTGGCCCGAATGTTTGGGCGAAATCCCAGTTGAGTTTAAAGTTTAAATACATATATGGCACGATATAATACAGTTAGTTCAGCAAGTTCAGTAACAGGAGGTAGTACAATTACTACTCCAAGTAGTGGTCTATTGACTACTATTACTAGTAGCGGAACTACTGTTATTCCAAACCCAACACTTTATGTTGGTGCAACTCAAACATTTTATAATTCTAGTGCTGGTGCAATTACCCTAAGTACACCAAGCGGTGTATTTAACGGTCCAGCCGCCGGCAGCAGTAGCACTTTAAGTTTAGCCGCCGGCGCAGTAATAACTCTAGTAAGTGACGGTACTAACTATATTGCAGAAAGTTGGTTAGGCGGAAATGCAGTAGCGGTATCGCTAACAGCTAGCGGAGCAGTTACATTAAATCCAGCAAATAGTAGTATTAGTTTACAACCTACTGGAACTGGTACAGTATCCATTGCACCTGGTACTACTGGCACTATAGATAATATGAACATTGGTGCTACTACTAAAGCTACTGGTGCATTTACTACCTTAACCGCAAACGGTGCAGTTACATTAACTAGTAGTGGTGCCGCAACTGCTTACAATACAAGCGGAGCAAGTTTATTAGTCAGTGGCGGTGTAGGTATTGCTGGAGCAGTTTATACTAATAGTACTGTTAACGTTGGCAATAACTTATCTGTTACTGGAGCTTCATATTTTACTGGTAATATGTATTATGGTACAACACAAAGTTCTATTCCTGGAAATTTAGCACTAGTCGGTACAGCAAGAATACACCTTACAGATTATAATGTTACCACAAGTTCGTTAATGAATGCTGGTAACACTAACGATATGCTAATTTTCAACGCACCTTTTAGCGCAAACCCGGCAAGCGGAACTAATGCAGGCGCAAAATGGGGTATTAGATTCACAGGTGGTACTACTGGATACTATGATAGTTTAGGTAAAAGTAGTGCTATCTATGCAGTAAGCGAAGACGGCAGTGCTGGTTACAACAGAGCAACAGCCTTAGCATTTTATACCAACGGGCCGATTGATGCAACTTATGCGGAAAAAGTTCGCATTAGTAGTTCAGGATATTTAGGAGTTGGAACAAGCGCACCAAACAGTCTATTAACAGTATCAGCAGTAACACCTACATTACAAGTACAACCTTCGAATTATGGTGCTAGTCAGTACGCAACATATCTTGCTACTCAAGCTAATGCCCAGGCAATGCTACAATTAGGCAATAATGGTACAAACTGGATTGTTGGTGGAAATAGTGCCACAGGAGGCCAGCTAACTTTTATAGTTAACAATACAAATGCCGCTCCAGCAACACCTAACGGTACAACAGCACTTACACTATCATCGAGCGGAATAGGTAACTTCCCAGTAGGGTTACAACTTGGTGGTAACGGTGTGTTAAGTACAGGTAACTGGACTAGTACAGTAAATTACGTACCAAGTTTAGGGTTAGGTTACACATACGCTACTACATCCAATAGAACACAAGCGGCAAACGGGGTTACTACCTATGCATCTTATCCGGGCGGAGCAAATGCTCCAACAACTTATGATTTTACATTAGAAGCAACATATAGTGGTCGTGGATGGAGATTATGTAGTGACTGGGTTAGCGGTCCTTCAATTTATTTTAGTACACTACGAGATTGTTGTATCAACTGGTCTGGATGGTATAGTATAGCTACTAACGCGGTATCGGATCGTAGAAGAAAAGCAAATATTGAACTAATTACTAATCATAGAGATATTATTTTTAGTCTGCAAGGAACAGTATATGATCCAGTTAACGAAGATGGCACATTAGGAAATGCATCGGATGAAGATCCAGATTTACGTGTAGATCGTCCTAAGGAATTTGGTTATATTGCGCAGGATGCTATTAAAACAGTTCCAGAAATTGTTAAATTTAATCCAAAATTTGATACTCCTAACGAAGTAGGCTGGGCTAATGCTTATACTGTTGACTACGAAAGATTAATTCCTGTTGTTACAGAAGCAGTTAAAGAAAATTATACAGATATAGATGCGCTTAAAGATATGATGGCAACTATGCAAGCACAGATTGTTGCGCTACAAGCAGAAGTTGCCGCATTGAAAGGAAAACAATAATGGCACTTAATTATTTTGTTGAAGACTCATTGTATGATGAGAGAATGAATACTTGTAAACAATGTCCAAGTTACGGATCATTAGGTGTGTGTAGTGAATGTAAATGTATAATGCCTGTTAAGGCTAAATTTGCACATTTTTACTGTCCTATTAAAAAATGGGATAGAGATTATACAAAACTAGTAATTAATAAATCAGAATAATATGGCACGATATAATACAGTCAGTTCAACCAGTTCAGTAGCAGGAGGTAGTACAATTACTACACCATATAGTGGCCTATTGACTACATTAACTGGTACCGGTACTGTAACTGTGCCTAATCCAGTTTATTATCTCGGAAGTACACAAACATATTATAATTCAACTGGTAGTGCCATCACGTTAAGCACTCCAAGTGGTGTCATAAATGGCCCTGGGCTAGGCGGCGGAGCAACAACATTAAATTTACCAGCTGGCAGTATCATAACACTTATAAGCGACGGCACAAACTATCTAACACAAGACTGGCTTGGCGGAAATATTAGTTCTACAACACTAAGTGCAACCACTAGTGTTAATTTATCTACTAGCGGAACAATTACCATTAGCCCAGGTACTACAAGTAATTTGGATAATATGATTATTGGTGCTAATACAGCCAGGGCTGGCTCGTTTTCAGCATTAGTATCGACCAGTGGTAGAATTGGTAATTTAAATACTGCACAGTTTTCAGGATCTGAAATATTGTCAGCAGGTAGTAGCTCTAATACTAGTTTAGCAGGCGGATTTGTTAACGCATCTACTAACGTTGCCACTGTCTATATTAAAAATACAGATACTACAACTGCAACAATTCAACCATACATTTATTTTGCAGATTCAAGCGGCAATCGTGGTGGCCTTGGTATTAAAACTCAAGATGCATCTATGCATCAGTACGGTCAAGGCGGTATTAATTTTTATACAGGTAGTGCTGGATTTAGTGGGTTATATATGACCTTAGACAGCTCTGGTAGATTAGGAATTGGCACAACTCCATCTAGTAAATTAGAAGTTGCAGGTAGTATAAAAGTTACTGGCGGAGCAATCGTTCTTACACAGACTGGAGCAACAACTGGAACCATGGGCCTAAGCCCTTATACCAACGCCACTGCCAACATTGGGGGCTTTGCTGGTAATGTAATTTATGGATCTAACAGTAGTGCTGGAGCCGGTGCCGGGCTATTGATAACATGCGATTACGGCCAGCCTTTGGTATTTGGTCGATATTATGGCGGCACTTCTAGTTATACGGAAACAGCTAGGTTTGATGGTAGCGGACATTTGTTACCAGCAGGTGACGGCACACAAAACTTAGGATCATCTACAAACCGTTGGTTAAACATTTACACAGGTGACTTACATTTATCTAACGAATCTCATAGTGAAGGAAATTCAGTAGACGGAACTACTGGAGATTGGACCATTCAAGAAGGTGAAGAAAACTTGTACATAATTAACAACAAGACTGGTAAAAAATATCAGTTCATTTTAAAGGAAATTTAAGATGCCATTGATAACAGGTGATTCTAATTCTAGTATAACAGTAAATAATTCTGGATTGTTGCGTAAAGGCAATGATTCAAACGTATTATATAACTTTTTCTCTTGGACATTTACTCCGGCTGGTGCTACAGGTCGCAACGGCCCTACGTTAACGCAATGTCAAACTGCTTATAGTAGTAGTACATTTGCCAGTAACAGTAGTTACTTTAACGTGGTCAGCGGAATACAAAAATGGACCGTGCCCAAGACTGGATTTTATCGTATACAGGCCGCAGGTGCGCCCGGTGGTAAAGCCAGTGACGGATTTGCAGGGCAAACAACTCAAGGTCTAGGCGGTAACGGGATTATTATTAGTGCTCAGTTTTATCTAGTTGTCAGCGATATACTTTATATTCTAGTGGGACAACACGGTCAAGATAGTCCAACTGGTGGAACTGGTGGAAGTACGCTAGAAGGTGGTAACGGATTTAATAGTGATACCGATGCTGGCGGTGGCGGCGCTACATACGTAGCCAAGCAAGTTGCTTCGTCCACTCAAAGTCAGTATTTACTTGCTCCGGCTGGCGCTTATGTTATTCCACTAATTGTTGCGGGTGGTGGCGCAGGAGCAAGCAGTGACGGTAACGGCGGTGCTGGTATATTCCAAAGCCAGCCTTATTTTAATCCTACACAAGCTGACCAGTGGGGTTACGGTACTGGCGGCGGGTGGAATTGGTATCCGACTGATGTTACCTGCGGTGCTTCTGGTATAACAACCAGAATTAATCAAGGCATAGCAGGAGGAAATCCTGGTGCTACATCGACGTATGGTATTAGGGGATATCCACGTCCAGGAGCACATTTCTTAGCAGGCGGACAAGGCGGTAATACTCCAGCTACTACTGCTATTGAAGGACAAGGTGGTTTTGGTGGTGGTGGTGGCGCAGTTGACGAAGGCGGATCAGGTGGTGGAGGATGGTTTGGCGGAGTAAATGCTGATAATACTAATCCTAATACTGGAGGCGGTACCAGTTATTTTAGCCCAGATGCTACTAATATTAGCAATGACGGATCTGTAGCGGCAGCGGCAACGGGCGCAGGTATCTATACTACCAATGATGGTTATTGTAAAATAACTTTCCTCGGATCTTCATATTAAGGAAACATCATGGGAGTTTATAAACAAGCAATTCAACAACTAGCACCTGATGCAAGATTTAGCTTTAGTAGTGATATCGAAAGTTATGAATCTTTAGTGTGGAAGGATGAATCAACACTACCAACTAAAGATATTGTAGAAAAATTGGTAAATGAATTAAAACCAGCATGGGATAAATGGGCTAGCGATAGAAAAGATGCTTATCCTAGTATAGAAGAACAACTAGATATGCTATGGAGAAGTATGGATAACGGAGAAATTCCAGGTAAAGGTTCTCGCTGGCACGAACACATTAGACAAGTTAAAGCAAATACTCCAAAACCAGAATAAGTTAAATATAAAATGGCACGATATAATTCAGTTAATTCAACAGGTTCAGTAGCAGGCGGCAACAGTATTAGTACGCCATATAGTGGTCTGTTGACTACATTAACTGGTAGCGGCGGCGTAACAGTACCAAACCCGGTATATTTTACTGGACAAACTCAAACATTTTATAATAGTACAGGAAGTGCAATTACACTAACTACTCCAAGCGGAGTATTTAACGGCCCAGGCGTTGGCGGCAACGCAACATTAAGTCTTCCAGCTGGCAGTATTATTACACTAGCTAGTGATGGAACTAATTATATTAGTCAAGATTGGGTAGGCGGTAATAGTGTTGTTGTAAACTTAACAGCTACAGGAACTGTAAGTCTTACTAGCAACACAACTGGTAACTTAGATAACGTTAATATTGGCGCTACAACAAGCGGTACTGGTAAATTTTCAACATTACAAGCAACTAGCACAACTACTCTAGCAGGCGGAAGTGCTAGCGGTGTGTTTAGTTTTACTAGCAGTCAGACAAGTAATGCATACAATAACGGTGCTGTAGTTGTAACTGGTGGATTAGGTGTTGGCGGCAACATTTATACTAATAGTCAATTGGTTGTACAAAGCGGCGGCGCAAGTATTACTGGTGTGGTAACAGCAACCAGTATTCAAAATACTCCAATTGGTTCTACCACCCCAAATACTGGTGCATTTACCACAGGCACATTTAACAGTACAGTAAGTTTAACTGGTAATGGTGATTTAAGTCTAAGTCGTAATGATGGATTTGATTTTAGTATTACTATGCCGACTGCTATGGTCACTGCCAGCAAGAGTTTGTATTTCCAACAAGGCGGCGGCGGTAACTTGTATGCAATCCGCATGAATGCTACTAACGTCTATACCAGTGCAGTTTTACAAGTAGGTGGAAATTTATATACTAATACATCTGATATAAGATTAAAAGATATTGTAGGACCAATTACCAATGCTGTCGATAAAGTAAAAGCTATTGATACTTTTTATTATCGTAACAATGAGCTAGCACTAAGTTTAGGCCTAACTGAAACAAGATTACAACTAGGTATTTCAGCTCAAAGTGCTTTAAAAGTTATTCCAGAAGTAACAGCACCTGCTCCAATCAATCCAGATTACTTAACAGTACAATATGAACGTATTGTTCCATTGCTAATCGAAGCAATTAAAGAACAACAACAAGAAATTGAAGAATTAAAGGCAAGATTAAAATGACTATCAGTGATAATGGCAACGTTGTAGTCAATGATGACGGCAGTTTTAACGTAGGAAAATACAGCACTCGTGCTAATTTACCTACTGGCGCTGCCGGATATTTGTCATATGTATCAGATCAACAAGAATTTGTAGTTAACACAGCCACAGCAGTTAGCGCAAGCTCTTCTAGTCCCGATCAAAACGTAACTTGGTATAAGTTTAGAACCAAACCTATGGACTATAAGAATGAAGTTATTCTTGAACAAGGCACCGTAGGCGGAGGATATGTTAGTAGTACAATTTACAACAGTATTCAACGAATCATTTATTCTACTGATATTATTACACTTGATGCAGTAACAATGACATTTGCCAACAAATATGGTGGGCACTTTTCAACATATTTAAATGCCTATTATGTTCAAGGTAACAACAGTACCGGTGTTAATAGTCAAGACTGGGCTACCGGAACAGTTAGTACAGTTACAACTAATCCAAATGGATGGAATAGTCCTAATAGTACACAACCTGGTCCTAAACTTTCTAACACATATGGCATGTTGATGTCAGGCACAAGTGTTTATAATTTAACATTCAGTACTAATACTTGGGCCGCTGGTACTAGTTGTCCTACTAGCCAAGGGTTTGGTGATGGAAGTCCTGGACAAAGTTTTGCTTATACATATACATACGGCAGTAGTGTACAAAAATGGAATTTTAACTCTAACGTATGGGTCAGTACCAGTAGTGGTAACCATATAAGTGCCGCCGGTAACTATGGTAAAACACTACCAAGTAAATGGAATAAGTTTTATTATATGGGCGATAACAGTAGTTCATCTTACGGTATTGTTAGCGGCTATAATCAGTCAACAGATGCGTGGTATAATACCAACAGCGGTATTGGTACATGGAGTGAAGGTACTGGATTAATGGGTCAAGATTGGGGATATAATGTTGGCGGATATAATGTGGCAGCCGGCACACAAGGTGCTTATTCAACTAAGACATTTTATGCTAACGATACTAACTTGTATAGTTCTTTAGCAACATCAAGTCAAGCCGCAAGTTCGGCAGCTGGTTGTTACGGTCCAATTCCTTAAAGGTGCAGTATGGCAATTTATGATAACGGGCATCAAGTAATTGATGATAACGGGAATTTAATTGTTACATCCTACAGCACTCGTGCTAACTTGCCTACTGGTGCTGCCGGATATCTAAGTTATGTAGCGGACCAACAAGAATTTGTAGTTAATACAGCCACAGCAGTCAGTGCCAGCAGTAAGAGTGCTGATCAAAACGTAACTTGGTATAAGTTTTTAATTAAACCGATGGATTATAAAAATGAAGTAATCATCGAACAAGGTACAGTTGCCAATGGTTATGTAAACAGTAGCATTTATAATACAATACATAGAATTGTACACTCCCAAGATATACTTCAGTTGATGACACAAACTACTCCATGGGTTAGTAAATATGGAGGATGGCACAGTACATATTTGTATGCTTATTATCATCAAGGTAATAACGAAGGCGGCACTACCCAAGGTACAGCAAAACAAGATTGGGCTACATATTCTGTAACATCATTGGCAACTAGACCAACACTAAATGGTAATGCTATGAACAGTTTGCAACCTGGGCCTAAGATACAAAATACTTTTGGAGTATTAAATCAAGGTACAGCCGGAGTTTACATAACATTTTCAACTGATACATGGACTAGTAGCGGATATGGAATTACTCCAGGCACTAACTATGGGTGGGGATCATTTAGTCAAAGTTATGGTTATTCATGGTCTAGCGGTTATAGTTATACTTACAAAATGAATTGGGGCACACAAACCTGGGCGGCAGGTCCTGGAAGTCCGTCGGTAGCTGCCGGTGGAACACTAGGAAAAGCTCTTAATACAAAGTGGAACAAATTGTATCATATTGGTGACAGTGCTAGCAGTACCGGTGTAGCAAGACTTAACACTAATAGTGACAGTTGGGCCACTATGACCACAGTTGAAGTTAATCCGCAAGTTGAACAGTCGATGTGTATGGGCCAAGATTGGGGATATTTGCTTGGCGGGTATGGACCAAGTGGTAGTTGGTCTGGACAAAATGCTTATAGTCAGCGTATGGCCTATGTTACAGATTCAATTTCAAGAGTTAACAGCAGAATGGATGGTCAAAACGCACTCAGTTCTGCTAATGCTTGCTGGGGTCCTATGTAAATAGTCGTATGAAATACGACATAACCATCGTTGGTGGTGGAACAGCCGGATGGTTATCAGCGGCATTCTTAAGTTTCCATAATCCCAACACAAAAATATGCTTGATAGAAAGTCCTGACATTCCTACGATCGGAGTAGGTGAAGGTACGTTTCCAACCACCATGTATATTTTAAACACCTTGGGAATTAAACCAAAAGATCTAATAGTCAAAGCCAACGGCGGATTAAAAGTGGGCATTGAATATATTGATTTTGCCAAAGATAGTTTTTGGTTATCTGTTGCTAATGAATCAGAATGGGAAAAATATGGTTCTGAGCTGATTAAAAATGTAGGACTTATGAACAAATGTCCTGTGCTGAATGATACAGACTACTTTGCCATGCATTTTGTTGCTAGCGATATTGCCCAGTTATTAAAAGATTACAGTTTAAAAAATAATATTGTACATATTTCTGCCAATGTTATTGATTCAGCAGTGGAAAATAATCAGTGCTCTAGTATTAAATTGGACAATGATCAAACAATTGAATCTGAATGGTTTTTAGATTGTAGCGGATTTGCCAAATTGTTAGTTAAACAAACTACTAGCAAATTTGTCAGCTATGACAACGAACTATTAGTAGACTCAGCAGTAGTTGGGCCTACACAGTATGTAAAACAAGCAAAAGAATTTAATCCGTTCACACGAATTACTGCAAAAGAGTCGGGTTGGATCTTTAGGATCCCAACCTATACTAGAATAGGTAATGGATATGTGTACAGCAGTAAATTTATATCACCGGAAGATGCAGAGAAAACATTGGCCAATCATTCAGGTGTAAAGACTTTTAAACACCTAAAGATGCAGTTAGGTTATCATGATCAATTAATAATTGGTAATATTGTAGCAGTGGGACTTAGTGGCGGATTTATTGAACCAATGGAAGCTACTGCTATACACTTAACTGAACGTACCCTGATTGTGTTTGACGAAGTTTTAAAAGAAAAACGTACAGTTGACGATGCTAATGATTTTTTAAAAAATAAAATTCGATACATTAAAACACTGATTTTAGGTCATTATGCATTTAGTGAACGCACAGAACCGTTTTGGCAAGCCGCTAGACAATCCGCACGAAATTCTGATGAAATTGTAGAGTTTTTTAAATCCTTAAAAAATCAAAAATATCCAACTAAGGACGACAATTTAGATGTTGCATATCCATATTGTCAATGGAATGATCTGCTTAAAGGATTTAATCAGAGCCACTACTACCCTAACATAAATATTCAATCAAAAAAAGAGATATATTTGGCCACATATTATTTGCCAAATCACTACGAGTACATAACAAATCTAAGGAAAGAACATGAGTAAAAAGACATACACAGCCAGCGATATTACAGCAGTCATGGACAAAGGTATGACTGATTTCCAAATTAAAAACTTTGTAGTTGGAGCGCAAATGACACCTCTTAAACAACTACATCAAGCGGCTATTGAAATCGAAGCTAGAGAAGGCAATCTTCGTCAAAGCGATTTTGAAGAAAAGAAACAAAATCTTAAAATTAAAATCTTAAATGAAAAAATAAAAAGAACAACAGATGAATTAGAACGTGCTGAATTAGAATTAGAAATTTTAGTTGTCGAAAATAAACTAGAAGCTATTCTAAGAGAACGCACAAGAATGGATTATGAATTAAAAAGTTTTTATGAAGTGGTAGACTACTTCAATGAAAATTATGACATTGAAGAAATGCTTTCAATGAAAGACACATTAGACATTGACTATTGGGTCAAACGTCTAAGCAAACAAGCAGGACTTGATTTAGTTAGCACAGGAAGAATTAGCAATGGTAATCTAAGTGCTATGATGGACATGCCAGAAGAAATTTTTGAAATATGTCTAAAAGAAACTTACAAACTTGCTACAACCTTATCTAAGAGCGTACCAATGCCAGCTCTTACTGCACCAGACGAAGAATTTTTAATCAAGTTTGGACCAAACACAGGAGTTGAACACAATGCTATTGCTCAAGAAACCAACAAATAATACTGTAGTATGGGAAGTGCCCATGGGTGTTCGCATCTTAATGGGCGGATTTTTTATCTATGATGGTAGTCTTAAAGATTTTACCACCCAACAAATTGCGGATTATAATATTGTAGAAGTCACAGACGAACCTTTAGCTACAGATATTACTTTATTGGATCATGATGTATGGGACGGAGAAGTTAGAAAAATGACCACCGGCCCGAATCCGTTAAGCGATCCATTAGAGGGTGATGCACTTGCCAGCCATTTACGTGCAATAAAATATCTTGCTAAATTAGGCGCCGCTGATTTTTACGATTCAAAGTATCAAGCATCTTACCTAGTAGAAAGTTCATTAGAGCAAAGTACTTGGGCACAACAATTAACAGAAGCTACCAATGGCGGAGCAATGCCATTACTAACAGCACTAGCACAGGCAAAAAACATACTAGTAGAACAATATGCACAAAATGTAATAGAAGCTGCCGCAAGCCACACTAGTACAAGAGACGCATTACTAGCAGAATTAAAAACAGCATATCAAACAATTGATCTTGCTGAAACTGCCGCAGACGTGAAAGCACTTGGATGGATATAAAAGAACTACAACTTTTTAGTTCTCCAGTTTGGAGTGTAGAAAACGATATCTCTAATAAAGAGCTAAAAAATCTTATAGAGTTTGCTTATGAAGCTGTTAAAAGATGGCCTAATGACAAACCTGTAAGTAAACGTCACGGTTTTAATAGCCAACCTTTAAGTTTTAATAATCCAATCTTAACTAATATATTGTCTAACAGTATCCAAGCTGTCAAAACAGTATATCAACCAACAGTTGAAATAGCTTTGGAAAAATACTGGATCAATATCAATCCGCCCGGCGCTTACAATGTGCGCCATACTCATCCCCGTAGTGTATTTGCCTGCACACTTTATCTCCAAACTCCTATTGACAGTGGAGATCTTGTAGTATACAATATGAATTCGGCACAGGTATTTTCTGCTTATAGTAACAAACCAGCACAGTACAATTTTACCGAGTATAGAATTAAACCGACTCCGGGATTATTTGTAGCGATGCCAGGTTGGTTAGATCATTCTGTAGATGTAAACAATTCTACTGAAGATCGTATTAGTATAAGCATGAATATCATTACGC
>Ga0208387_1000215_pt1 | contig 18501 bp, 44 predicted proteins | sample CryBogCBH27Jul09_FD_184611 | JGI IMG/M metagenome (GOLD analysis project Ga0208387, IMG submission 184611) | Freshwater microbial communities from Crystal Bog, Wisconsin, USA - CBH27Jul09 (SPAdes) | ecosystem: Environmental > Aquatic > Freshwater > Lake | place: Crystal Bog, Wisconsin, USA...
GACTTAGCCCGTTGGTCTTATCGTGATGATTGACCTTTTGCCAGGCTTCTGTTTCCCATAAGTCAGTTAAATGACCTACGAATTCTTCAAATAACGACCAATCAAGACTTTTCTTCTTCATAATAAATTCCAGCTAATCCGCACCCTAATCTTGCTAGCCCATAGTAAATGTCTTTACACAGGGCTATAAGGATTTCTTGGACGATCTGTACCATCATCTTCTGGGTATACTGGATATTTATCAGGATCAGTCAGCTGATGCGTTAGCACCGCACTTCTGGCGTTTGGCATTGGTCAATGCTCCGAAATCCACAGGCCATTCTTTGCCTGGTTGTAGTTCTACAGCACCTGCTGGGAAAGCAAACTTGATACCTGCGTCCTGCTCAATTGTAGCTACTGGAACACGGAACTTAGTTAAATCATTACCCAAATTTGGATATGGTGCAACATGTGGGAATCCCCAACCTGCGATTTCTTTAGTAGCATTGTTAATAACAATCTTGTAGAAACCGTGTGGAACAACTACACCTTTACCGATTGTCTTATCGCCAGGACCATATAAGCCGCCCGCAATAACTGTGTAGCTCTGATTTCTCTGGACTGACCATCCGCGGACAGAAGTCTCCAACAATTTCCAAATTCCGCGATTTAAAGAACCTGCTTGTGGTGACATATTTGTCATCAAAAAACTTTCATATTCAACTTGCGGATCCCAACTCAAGTCTCCATCTGGAGCCATGTGTCCTTTATCGTAACCAGTACCAGCATAGTCTTGTGGAACTGCACCATTAGGAATGAACTGATTAGCGGCAAATGCGTTAGTACGTGCTACACAACCTAATGCATTTTGTGGTAACAATTCATACATAACATAATTAGGTAGTTTAGCGGCCGCATCGTATCCTACTAGATATGCCTGTTGGCATAATGGCTGTAGTTGACGTTGTGTTTGTGGAAACCCGTACGGAGCATGTACTTGACACTGTTGTACGGGGAATGGTTGACGTTGTGTCCATGCGAAACTGCTGACAGCAACTAAGGCTAGAACCAAGCCTAGAATAATCTTCTTCATGAGTAGTACTCCTGTTATAAAGTACTACTATTTATAAACTTATCCGAACCAACCTATCTTTTTACCGTTAGCTTTGCGTTCGTCGTATTCTTCTGGTGTTTTAGGATAAGCCATTGCCCACCATGCTACTAGAGCCATAAAGATACCTGTGCAAACTACTGCCTTAACATTATGAGTGGTAAACCACATGATAATCAAACTAGAGTCCATGGTCAACACCATTAGCCAACGTGCTCGAACTGGAAAAACACGCTTCTCTGCCCAGCCGCGAAGAAACGGGCCAAAGATCTTATGATTCATTAGCCAGTTGTGCATACGTTCACTGCCTTTAGCAAAACAATAGGCGGCACCTACTGTAGGAGTGCTCCAAGGAATTCCAGGAGTGACTAGTCCTATATAGGCTAACCCTAGGAGTAAAAATCCTAGGGTACACCATAACACTTTTTTTAATTTAGAAATTGGTTCCATTCTTTATACCTTACGTTTTCGAAGCCTAGCTTCTTACGCTTATTTACAAGTTCATAGAACTCTGGCTTGTAAGGTTTGATCTTTGGTCTCCAACCTTTAGTGCTGTCACTCTTGCTGGCATTACATGGTCCGCAAGCAGTTGTACAGTTTTCCCAAGTACTGGTACCACCCTTTGAAACTGGTTGTACATGGTCTAATGTAGCTTCCTTGCGTTCAATGTGCTTACCACAGTATTGGCATTCACAGTTGTCTCGTAGGTAGACATTACTACGGCTGAAACGAATAGTAACTTTTGGTTTCATGTATTCACGTAGCATCATAACACTAGGTACTGGGGTAGACCAATTGGCTGAATGTACAATCCAATTATCGTGCCAAGCTAGAACATCGGCTTTATCCAAAACCATGTACTTGATAGCGTCTTCCCAAATTATAGTACTCAACGGCATGTATGAAACTGGCAAGCCGTCAGCATTAAGTAGCAGAGTATCTGCCATTTGATTTACCTCTTTCTGATTGTGTTACAGACCCAACCTATGAAGTATATATTATACGCTCATACTAATACTTATGTCAAATCCAATTACACTAAGATTAAAGTATATTTTGAGCGAATTCTAATCCACTGCGATCCAGTGCCGAGCACCACTGATCTTTTTGATCCGATTCAAATATCAAATCCAAATCGGCACTACTGGTACACCAACTATGCTCCTTGCGCCAGGGAGGAGTTCCTTTGAGTTCTCCTGCTAGTTGTCCAGGTCCCCAACCGCATAAGCCTAAAAACATGCGCCAACGTAAGGGCTGATCACCCATAGCCAGTCTAGGCAAAATGTCATCTGCACTACTTAGACTAAATGTTTCATTTATTCTCAGTGTGTTTTTACTGTGCCATTCATTACTGTGTAAAAAACTAAGACTTTGTGGATTAACAGGGCCGCCTTGATAAACATAGCCTTCAATGTTTAACGGTATACCTATTTGATTACCAAAGTCTCTAATGCTAAGACTACTGCGTTTGTTGATTACAAGTCCCACACTTCCATGACTGTGATGTTCTGTGATCATTATCACAGTCTTGTACCAAAAGTTGCCTTTGACGGCTGGAGGAGCAATTAATAAATTACCTATAAAATTCATATACTAATTTATGCCTAGGCAAACTGGCTAGCGAATTTTTCTCTCTTAGAAAGATCACCTATAGGATCTGCTGTAATTTCAAATTTATCTAACCAATCTGCAATAGCATCATTAACTGTTTTGTAATTGGTATTGAGAAACTTCTGACCAGCAGGTTCGCCAAGTGCGTAATCCACCTGTCCTTGCCAGTTAGTTTGCCAGTCTGGAACAGCTTTGGTCATAGCATCATAGCGTGGGCCGTTGTGTTGGAATAGGCCTCCACTTGGCAACCCATTTCTGTCAGTAATTATCACCCCTGGAGTAAAACTTGATTCTCCTTGAATGTTGGCTAGTATAGCTATTCTATGTATGTCATCCATGCCTTTAGATTTTAGATAATCGCTAACAGCTGAAGAACTAATTGTAGCTGGATTACTCTTTGGAATATTAGGTTTAATCATAGGTCCTTGGCCAGGACTCATTGTGCCTTTCATTGGATCTACTAGACTGCCGTTGATTTTCTTTTCCCAATGCAAGTTAGGTCCAGTAGCATTGCCTGCCATAGGATCGCCTTTGGCACCGCCTGTTAGACCTATTACATCTCCAGCTTTAACTTCCTGACCAACACTTACATTGAATTTCTTAATGTGGCAGAATCTATGCTGTTCTTTACCGTCAGCAGACAAGACTGTAATACTACCGCCACATGCTCCTTCTTCACCTGCTTTCATTATCTTACCATCAATAGGACTTAGCAATGGAGTACCTGATGCGGCTTTTAGATCTACACCATAGTGTGGTTTGCCATTACGTGTTCCGTAAGGACTGTTAACAATCAAAGTACCTTTAAGTGGTACACCCGATCCTGGATTACTTACTGACTGTGTGGGCGCGGGTGTAGTATTTGTAGTAGGTTTGTTATCTTTCTTATCGGCTGTTTTATCTTCTGGTTTGTCTGAAGTTTTTGCGCCAAACCCTGCCAATGGGAATTTGTCAACAACTACATCTGCTATATTTTTATAGGTAACATAAGTGGCATGTATACCATCTGATTGCATAGGAGCATCATTAAGGTCATACTTAAAAGATGCACTATCTCCAATAGCCTTTTCTATAGCTGTTCTAACTTCTATTCTACGCTTATACCATTTGTTGTCTTTTGGACCCGCTGGAAACAATAAAAATATTGTTTTATTTTTTCTACTGTTACTAGCATCTATAACTTGTTTAATGCGACTTGCAATAACATCTGGAGCGTCAAGTTCTTTAGATCCTTTAGGAGGTTTTACTACATCATTTGCACCTAAACTAATTACCACAACGCTTCCTTTCGGAATGTATGTTGCAATATCATTACTAAAGTTTTCATCTCCTGAACTAGCTCCAGGCCATGACATTTGATTGTCCCATGGTTCTGCAGAACCTACACCCCTAGCATGTGTATCTCCTACAGTGTAATATCCTGCATCGTAGTTTCCAGATCTCTTGGCTACATCTGCTATATCACCTTCTTTGATAATATCTAATATTTTCATCTCTGGCCTTTACGGGTTCCATAGTCTGGAAGTGGTCCGCCATACTTCTTGCCTTTGATCTTCTTGCCGCCTACAGTAATACGCACCTTACTGCCACCGTGTCCAATTAAATGGCTTTTATCGCCGTCTCTGGCACGTAGGCCTTGGCTTTTACAGCTGGCTAACTGGCTGGCACCTAGTTTATCGTCTGGTATACGGCTAATACATAAGCTACGTGGAGCTTTGCCGCGTTCAAATAAAGGATCGTCTGTAATATCGGTTAGTTTCATAGTTATGTATTTATTGGTTTAAGTACTCAAATACATTTAACCATTTACGCTTACCAATAGTTGCTTTTAGATGCGTTAAATCTGCTTTAGTAGCATGACGCATACGATTCTTTTCTGATTCCGGAACTGGAACAAACTCTATTTCAACGTCTTCTTGTTCGGCTATTTCTTCTGCAATGTCCAAGAAACTGTGTGCTAGTCCGGATCCCACATTCCAAATGCCTGATCCGTGTACAGTTTTGATAAAGTCTATATGTAGACGGCAAACATCTCCAACCCATGTCCAATCACGTTTGATGTGTTCAGCTGTTTCCCAAACTGTAATCTTGCCTTCTTTGCGAGCTTGTTCACGCCATTTTTCTATAGCATTAGCACGTTTGCCCCTGAGATGCATATACTTACCGTAGACATTAAAGTAACGGAATCCTTGTACATAAACCTTATGCTCTTGTTGAAATACCCAACGATCAAATAAGAACTTGCTCCAAGCATAAGGAGTTTGTGGATTGCAAGGAGCAGTTTCACTAAAGTCTTTAGTGTCGCCGTAGACACTACTAGAACTAGCATACTGTAAATGTGTGCCGTGCAAGTTACACTCGTTGAACAACCATTGACTAAACTCTAAGTTTTGTTTTAGTATTTGGTCTACATCATTATCAGTCATGTCGGCTTTAGCGCCTAAGTGTATGACCCAATCAAAGTTACTGACATCCGGTCTTTCAACAGGATGCCAGTCCCAACCTTCAACATGCCAGCCGTCTTCTTGTTGAAGCCAGCCGACCATGTTCTTACCTATAAAGCCATTATGGCCAGTGACTAATATTCGCATGGAATATTTACTGTTTTTTAATAGTCTCTAAATATTTTAAGATATCTATTTGGCTTGAAAGATCCATATCGTTAAACATATCGATAATAGTTGCACGTCTTTCTTTATCCGAGTTAGTGTTGCCTCTATTCTCGTTTAGTCTGCGACAACGAATACGAAAGTTTTCGGGACGATTATCTTTACTTAAACTATGAGGATCAATATGGTCCAAATTAGGAACATGCAAGTAATCTTCTGTTATCTTGTTCTTACCTTTGCCCCAGTCATAATAATATTCCTGGATGCCATCTGTCCATTTAACAGACGACTCTTTATTGTCTTCTATGAACTTTTCAGTTTCAGCATCTGTCCACTTGTATAACTTTTGATAGTATCCTTTAATTGCTAATTTAAATAGCAAATAAGGATCTTCGTAGTTATCTACTGCATAATCATATAAGTTATAGTAGGTAGACTCTTCATCTCCTGTGAAGAGTTCCCTATCTATAATAGACTGATTGATTTCGTCGTGGTTCACGCAAACAACTCTGCTTTAGTTTTCTTTTTAACTGGCATTACTTTAAATGCTGTAAGGTAAGTAGATATATCGTGACCTTGATATCTAATTTTTGCCCAATTAATTTCAGGATGCACAATACTACATAACTTGTAGATACCAGCCGCCAGATACTTATGCTCAGGAGCCTGATCCTTAACGGGTGTCTTTGGATCATCTCTGTATGCTTGTTTAATTGCAAGGTGCATCCCATTGATTTTAGGATCTGAATACTTATGTTGTATTGATTGTTGTATCAACCAATCCATAAGTTGTTGATCTTGCATAGTGCCATTTTCGATTTGAGTTTCGATAAATTCCATAACTGCCCATGCATTTGCAGTTGCAAAAGTTGCCTTGCTAAACACAGAACAACAAATACTGACAGCACGTTCGTAAATCTCAGGACCATACATGTCATAGTATTTGATCATGTTGCCTACACCTGTACATTCTTTAGCCAGTACAGTTTCACTACCTTTTTCGACAAATCGACTTTGATAACGCACATGGATGTCGTGCATTGTTTCACGATCGATATCTTTTTGGATTAAGTCTGTACGTTTTTCTGCCTTGCGTACTTGATTACGGCGTACACGAATACGATAGTCGTCAAACTCACTTGAACTTAGTGTATTCAAGTTGTCTGTTGCATACAAGTCAACATCAACACTTTCCAAATCGCTATCGATATATTCAACAGGCACTTCTCGTACACCTAATATAATTGATGCAACCGTACGATGTTGTCCATTATTTAAATTGTCCGTCCCATCGCTCAAACGGCGAGCCAACCCCGTCAATACGTTACTGGGATCGAATTCAAATAAGATATCCAACAGCAAGTGTTGTAGCCAAATGCCGCGTTGGACCTTATTGTTTTTGTAACAATTCATAACTTTAGTGTAAGAAGATGCATGACGTTGGAGTTTACCCTTAGTCAAATCATCACACCAATCTAAATCGATACCATCTAATGCTTGTGTTTGTTGTAAGATTGTTAAAATCTTATTTGTAATTTGAAAGAAGCTAGGACGATCGCCTAAGTCATCTGTATCAACATATTTTGGAACTTTATCAACAATAGCCATTTTCTCTGCCATAGAGAGTGTGTTGATGTGTCGACGATTAGCTTTTGGGCCGAATACTTGTATAAGATCAGCGCCAAATAAGTCTTTTGGATCTTTATGTGGAAATGTCATAACTACTTTCTGTGTGTTTCAATAATAGTATTATATTATCGATTAAGAATGTAGTCAATACCTTTAATCAGGTATTTTACTAAATTTGCTCAAAAACGCTTCTAGTCTACAACTAAACTCTCTGTCGTCTTGATTGCGATAACGAATCCAGGGATCGTTTTCTTCGTTAGGATTCCAAACTGCTAGTACAGTAAACTCTTCTCTGCTGGTAGATCCTACCCATTTAGTTCCTTCTTTTGGTAAAGCTCTTTCTCTATCTTCTGATGTAAATGTTGTCATTTGAATTTATCCATAAAGTCTTGGAACTTGTATGCAGGCAATATAGGTTCTGGTGTAAATTGATCATCAAATGCTGTTGAGCTTGCTCCTTGTCCTGTAATAGGAACATTGCCAGTTCCGTTAGTATACCAAACTCCTCCTGGGATACCAGTGTTTGGCCAAGTTGTTGGAGAAGGTACATAAGGCCCTAAAGGCACTGGACCCATAGGTGTTCCAGGAGTGTAAGGTGTAGGTGTTTGTGGATGTATCCACTGACTTTCTAAGTTATTCACCCTCTGTCTTAATGCTTTAAGTTCGTCTAGTAGTTCGCGCATAGGTCCTACTACTTTCTTCTCATCTGATTCGGTAATGGCCGCAACCATTAATAAGTTTTTAAATGCACGTTTAACTGTAGGATTATCTGAAGTCATTGCTTGATCAAATAAGTCAGCAAATTGTTCTAAATCGAATTCATTATATGTCATGGTATCATGCTCCCTGGGTCGGCTTGTTCTATTTCGTCTAACTGTGTCCAAACGTATTTAAGTAGTTCTTTGCCGGTAGCAGGATCTATGGTCATTAATAGTGTTACACGGCTCAACAATATAGCACTAATATTGTGCGGCGCCATGTCTGGAAACTGTTGTATTACTTCGTCTAATTTGGCTACAAGTTCTTCTAGTCTTTTATCATCTACACTCATGTTATACCTTTAAAATACAAATTATTATAGCACACTTGACAAGCGAATTAAATAGTCTATGCACCATCAATATGTCCAATTATCTGAATACAACCTTGACAGAATATATGTATCTGTTATGTCCATTGTAGAGACTAATCGCGGTAGTTTTGTAGGAAGACTGCCAAAAGATATTCAACAAATTATATTTGAAGAACTCAAATTACCGTTTGACCATACTAGCAATGTCTTACTAGGCATATTTAGAAAAGGACATAAAATTGAAATTCACAGCGATAACCATAACGGCAATATACATCGTGCTATAACTGTTCCTATTAAAGATTGTGATTCAGTTTACATGAATTGGTACAGAGCATTAGATGAATCTAAGATATACAAAGAAGGCTATCAAGGACGTTATAAGCCTGTTGCAAAAATACCAGATGAAACGGCAGAATTAATTGAATCTGTATGTTGTAATCAACCATTCATAGCCGATATCAATCAATGGCATTCTGGAGAGAATAGAGGAGAAGGCGTAGGAGTTATGCTTAGTATAAGATACTGGCCTTTCTCTGGGGAACCTTTTAGCTCATAATCATTCGAATAAGGCCAATGCTGTCGATAGACACAAGCAATAGGTAATTAGCCAGCATTCCGAAACTTCGTCTGGTCCAACTAGCCCAAGCGTACATACTGCAACCAGTAATCCAAATGGGATAGAGAATAGGAAGCGGAGGAGTGGGTACAGTGACCGCCATCGTAATGCTACAGCCAATACTAATAGCCCAAGCCAGCAACTCAACGACAAAACGAAACTTGTTTGAGCTATAGTCATCACGTATCCATTCTAATGTAGGTTTAAAAATTGTATCAATCATGTAGTATTTTAGCTAATTTTAAGTTTTTATGCAACAAATATGGAATAAATACTCTTATGCTAGTTAAAGAAATTACCTTATTATCAGAAAAAGAAGCAATTAAATCTGCTGGCAATGCTGTTGTTAATAGCATTGAATCCAGTAAGAGTCTTGCTGGAAAAACCTTATGGGGTGTTAACAATATTGTAGTTCCATTAGCTATTGCTTACCAAATTTACGACGGTTGGTCTCGCATACTAGCAATTCCTAAAAACTTAGATCCAGAAGACTACGAAAAACAAGTTTATGTTATTATATCTGAATTAATTGCTGAATTTGGATTAGGTTTTGTGTCAGCAGAACTAGGCGCATTATTAGCTGGTGTAGTGGGTAGTGCTGTATTTCCAGGCGTAGGCACAGCCGCAATGGCTCTAGCTGGTTTTATTGCAGGCGGCGTAGCAGGATTTACAGCAGAACATTTTTTAGGTGCAGATGCTAGAAGTATAGCACGTCGAATAGTTTACACACTATATCAAAAGCCAAAGAACACTGTCAAGTATGAACCAAAAGATCTAAGTCACACAGGTCTGCCTGGTGATACAACATCTTCTACAGATGAAAGTATTGAACGATTAATATCCTTGTCTACTTACAAGTCATAAAAAAAGGCTACCTAAGTAGCCTTTACCTAACTTACTCTAACTATTAAACTAGACCCATTGCCAATGCTTTGTAACCTGCGGCTACGATTGCACGGCTTGGCTTACCAATTGTGTACTCAGTAACAGTAACGCCATTACCAGCTGTACGCTTGTTAGCGTAAACTGCATAGCCACTGTGACGAATACGTGATACTTCAGCACTAATGTTCTTGATACCAAAACGGTGTTGAGCTTGTGAAGCTGTTACTGTTTCGCCATTGTACAATGCGTTGAATAATTTGTAAGTCTTTGTCTCTGGATTAAAAAATTTCATAATGTTCCTCTATAGATTATGCTGAAATTTATCAGCTGTATCTATTGTAACAAAGTTACAGTTATTTTACAAGCTCTTTGGCAGGATTGTCTTTGTCAATTGTGCCAAAAAACTTTTTACTTGGGAAACGTTTATGAACTGCTTCGAGCAAACTGTTTAAATCTTCGGCCTGCGCCAAAAACTGATTGGAATGTTTGTCATAGGCATAAAGCATGTTGCCTACACGTTCTACTTCCATTGGGTTGGCATCTTCGGGCATGTCGTTAGTTTCAACTTCCTGATTGATGTCTTTAATCTTTTTCAAAATATCAATCATACGATCTGGATCTTTACTTAGATTCTGACTAAACTGAAACAAGGCCCAATGTTTGCCAATATAAAATGCCCCATAAGCTACGCAAAAATAAGGCATGACTGAGAGAAATGTCTCCATGGATATCTCCTTTTGGATAAGTTATTTACAAAAATCAATCTTTAAGTGTTTCTAACATAGCAATTTTGGCAATTTTCTCCCCAAAATTCTCGTCTTTGCCAATTATATAGATATCGTGGAAATGTCTGTCCTTTTGACGATCATAACGACTAAACTCTACAACCTTGCCACCAATAGCACTATAGATCTTAAACTGTAGTGTAGGATCACTGCCTACATCACGGCCAGCACTTATGCTATTGCTTGCAAGTTTGATACTTGTATCAATATCATTATCTAACCAACGGCGAAGTCGACGTTTTAACCAATTCATTGTAGTGTCCTTGTTGGAGGCTCATCGCCATCGTCGTCTAGACGTTGCAGGGCTTTGATAATCTTTTCGGCTACTTCTGGATCTGTTTCCATAAGTTCTTCCAAATCTACTTCTTTAGATTCAGCTTCTGCAATGCCATCTTCAAACATCTTTTGAATCATAGCCACTGCTTCATCTAGTTCTTCCTGGGTGCCATCAAAGTCGTCAAAGCATCCTGGTTCAAATACTAGTTTTACTTTACCGTCTTCGCCTTCCTCTAGGTCGGCAAATCCTTCTATCTTTTTAGTCATTTTGTTTCCTTGGAGTTGTACAGCTATCACTCCAAATGTCTTGGGCTTGTTTTGAATACTGTTCTAAGTCGTATTTGCGCTGTGCTTCAGCTAACTGTTCTTCATTTAGTCCATGCCAGCCTATACATTCGCCCGTAGGACTACGGCCGCAACCGCACGAACCAAACTTCTTACCATCTTCTTTAACTCTAATTTGCATTATTCATCTCCATTTAACATATTGATAATTTTAACAAGAAGAACAATCAATATGACACCTACTGCCATAAAACAAAGACCTTCTGCGATTATTGTCATAGTTGCATTATCCTTTCTATAACTTCCTTAGCCTGTGGCCACTCTTTGCGTTCGAGTTGTACTTCGATAGCACGTTCAACTGCCGATTGCATGTCTCTTAGATAAGGACGTTGATACTCTGTGGCATAAGGCTGTGTCCACTTGATTGTGTAAAGATATTTACGTGGGATAATAGGCTCGTCCATTATTCTTCTACTCCAAATAGTTCTTTGATATTTTCTTTCATCTTTTGACATTGAGCTTGTGCGCCTGCCAATACCATTTGTTCTGGAATGCTCAAGCCTTCTTTAGTACGATTGCGTTCGTTAGCATCCCAGGCTTGATCACAGATATTATAAAAGTCTTTGATAAGCAATTCGGCAAACTGATCCAAGCCTTCTTGATCAGGATTAAAATCTATGCCTGCTTGTTGTTTTAACAATTGAATTCGTTCACTCATACGCTTACATGTTTAATATACTTAAACAAGTCCTTTTTATTATTAGGTTCCCAAAGTTTGCCTGCTTTGCCGCAAGGATCGTTTATACCACTGCGCATTGAATTGCAAGATTGGAAATAACCTTTTTCTGTTTTACCAATAACTAAATCTTCTTTAGGTTGATACCAAGCATCTGGATGTGTACAGGTAAACATATATCGATTACCAATCATTCGATTGAACCAATGTGCTTTGGCATGTTTACAATCTTTACATAAGACTTTTTCGTTCATATCACTCCATGCAGATAAAGATTAAAGAAATGAATAAGGCCCAGCCGACATTACCAGTCAGGACCAAAACTACCGGAACTAGCCAATGCATACTGAACCTTTCTTAATTTAAGATACAAGTATTTTACTATAATTTACGTTTAGAGTCAAGTTCATGTCCCCACTTGATCCACCAATATGTGTAGTTTTTGGGAGAGAGTTTGGCAGTAATTGAGTAAGTCCATCCGTAGCTATCGTTGATAGTTCTTTGCCACAAAGGCTCTTGGACAGCGTTCTCCATAACCCACTTGCCCATTTCAGTTTGTTGCCATTGCCAGATTGGTTCTGCCACAAATAAGTCTGGGTCTTCTACATCTCCCATTCGTATTTTATGACATACTACTGTGAGCGGGCCATGTTTCTCAATGTGCTCTACAGTAGTAAAGTCTCCGTTTGGTAAAGGTAGTATTGTATCATTCACAGAGTTAGTTTTCCTTGTGCTATCAAACGTTTTACTGTTCTTCTTTTAAAACCTGTTTCGATTACATAGTTATTAATGCGTCGGTCTAGTTCGCTAGTAAGCCCATGTGAGTCAATAGCATTTTGTATATTGTGTTGTATAAACACGTTTCCAATCTCATAGTGGCCGATATCATCTTTCCTACTGAGTACATATGGTGCTCCGGGCAAGACTCCAAAGTCATTCCAAAGCTGGCACCACTCTTCATAAGATAGCCTCATTTCTATAGGCTGTCCATTTTTGTCAACCCTGCCTCTGGTGGAAGCAATTTTTGAAATATACTTCCTTCTCATTATTTTATCATTCATTCTGGCCACATCATCTTATACATTGTTTGTAGTTTTTCATCGCGGAACATAAAAACAAATTGCCTATTAACATTGACTCCGCCTGCTTGAAAGTCTAGTTCAGCGCCATACCATTTACCAGACTCGTAGTCCCAAGTCATAGGATCTAATTGATTATACATCTGACCAAATGTAGATCTACACCAATTGGCACGTTCCTTGCAATCGTTTACTGACAGCTCACATATATCATGCACCCACCCCTGCTTTCTAAGTTGCAAGGCTACACGCATTTCTTCTTTCATTACACTTGCCATATTATGTACTCAGTTCAAACCACATCCAATCTCGCTCATCTCTGAAATAGATTTTATTTCCATTGTAAAACCAACGAATGCCTGGATTCCCGAATGACTCTACTAGCCAATCATGTACAAGTGTACGATCATTAATTTCTACTACAGTATATTCGTGATCAAGTAATAGATTTGCATGTAGTGGTATCATGTGCGACACAGTTCCAATAAGGTACAGTAATGTTGATAGGCTTTTTCCACAGCAGGATTGTTTAGTCTAACTACACGATCCCGTTCATATCTAGCCATTAGCTGACGATCAGTTGTATGCTTTTCTATTTCAGATTCTGCGTATTTGATATAGTCAATAATAGTTTGTAGTCTATCTTTGGGCATGAGTATTTCTACACAAGGCACTTCTTCTGCGTATACTTGTTGATACAACACGTCGGCTGACATGGTAACATCCCAAGCATTTACCTGTGGTAATGGCGGTCGTTTTAATCTACGCAATGGACGATTGCTAGGTCTAACTTGCATTTCCATTTGGTTGTAGAATTCTTGATTAAGATCTCCCATCATTCAACTCCGAAATGTAGTATACCGCCCGGTCCATTATCAAAATGATGTTCAATTCGCATAGCGTAATGGTCTCCTTCTTTGGTGCCATCCATCACAGCCGTAACACATTCTAACACCAGCAACTCGGCGAACTTTTCCATCTCGTCTGGAAGCATACTGTAACCTTTAAGATTACAGTCTTGACCTTTGTAACGCTCAAATCGGCCTTCTGTCATTCCAGCCTTTTCAGCAAGTTCTCGAATTCGTTCGTTCATTACATCCACTCCAATAAAAACCAGTGTGCCATCTTCATGTTAGGGAATCGCATGTAGTGTGGAAAAGTTGTAGGACGAATCATTTTGGCTTTATATTTTTTCAATGCCATATTCACAGCTCGTTCATATCCATATTGATCTAAGTCTTCGTCAATACTGTCTACTAAGTTCATCCAAGCAGGATGACAGTTGCGTTCAGCACCGTTATCCCAGCAACTAATTGTAACCTTATCACCCCAGTCTTTAATCATTCTATATCCTTAGACATATCTGCTACACCCCAACGCAGGATAAACCAGTTGGCATCCTTTTTACTTTCAAATATAAAGTGGCGGCCGTTGCGATGGTACTGGCCTTTAACATTATTACGGATCCATTCGGTAATGTCAATAGCATGTTTGTTATCTATTAATCTATCTAAGTTAACTAGATGCCAACCTTTGTCTTTAGCGTCCAAAACACGTAGGCTCCATAAAACGTCTGCGTCAATTAGATCGGACATTTGTTTACCTAAGTGTGCTAGTATTTCATTTTCCAATGTCATGATGACCACTTCATTAAGAACATGGTAATGTGTTTGTCGCTCTTAAATTCCCAAGTATTAAAACTCGTGCGTACTCCACAGTTACATTCCTTACTCCACTCTTGGATAGGATCCATATCGGATTCATTGAGTCCACGCTCAAAGCCACGGGCTTGTATTTCGTCTACATAGGCCTGTAGTTTATTGCCAGGTAGTTGTTTCCATTTGATCCTTGGCTTGGGTGCTTTGGGCAACATTTGAAATTGTTTAACCATACTATTAACAATTGATTTACCAGATTGTCTTCCAGTAATCTGTACTAGACCGCGACCTTTGTACTGCGTCATGTGTTTTAAGAATTCAATTTGGTAAGGATAGATTCCAGCCATGGCTTACATTCTTCCCATGTTCTGTAGATATGTGAGTAACCGCCTTCACGAGCCCATTCCTCACAGTTACTAGTGCGGTCATCGATTAAGATATCGCCTGGTGTACAGTGACGCCACTTGTCGTGACTATATGGTCCAATAAGCATTGGAATACCTGGAAAGTGCCTATGTGCCCAATGTACTTTATCGTACACAGCAAATGGAACAGAGTAGTCATGTGGTAGTGCTGTTAGGAAACGAAGTTCATCTGCTAGTCCTTTGACTAGAGCATCTTTACAGTATTCAACAAGTTCAACAGCACCTGGCTTTAATGGTAAATCTCTGTAGAAGCGTTGTTTGGCCTTGACCTTGTTCCAATCGCTTTCTGGAATACGTTCACCATAGTTCCAGTTACGATTGACAATGGCTCGTGCCGCTGGCATCCAGTCGGCTACTACATCGTCCATGTCTAAGTATATAATCATGTGTTATCTTCTTTAGGTTCTTCTTTAGGAATATGATCAATCCATCGTAAGATAAACCAATCTCTCTGTGCTTCTGATTTGAAACTCCACAGCCTTGGGCCAGCACAAAAACCACAATGGTTCTCTTTGGCCCATGCTATCATTTCTTCTACAATTTCAGGTTGTGGATCTTTTGGGAAGCTCAAGCCGGGTAGCTTGAACATTCCCACTTTGACGTTTTTCAATTCAATCATCCTATTACAACGGAATAATCACTTCGGGTTTGACAAACAATGGAGTTTTATCTCTATAACCATCAAATTCAAAGTTGTCTAGCAAGGGCACAAGACTGGCTAAATCTTTAGCATCATGTGTACGGGTTATACGATTTTGTCCTTCAAAGATCATATAGTCTACTTGTCCTGTAGGTATGTAATCTTCTGTTTCAGTTGTTTGAAAACGAAATATGTGTTCTAAGTCAGCTAGAATCATTCTGGTTGCTCTCCAGGCTTGTGAAACACTGGGCAACCACTTTGGTATTCAACAAATGTGCATTCTTTTAAAGTTTCTAATGTAGACTCTAAGTTTTTAGCACCAACTGAACTGGTTTGAGCTCCGCCCCAATCGTGTACTACTACAAACGTGTATAGGTCCTTACCATATACGCCAACTTCGGCTCCATCAAATATCTTTTGTATTTCTTCTAACGTCATAATTTTATCCTTTTAGTTAATTCTGTCCTGTTTCTGGCCTAAGATCTCAGAAAACTTTAGTAGAAACATAGTGTACTTACGTTCGTTATAAAAGTCAAGCGCAATGAAATGATCCTGTATGTTTTCCCTGTAGAACTTACGATCCTTTTCGGTTTCGTGCCAAATATTATCACTGCGATCATAATCTTCTAGCTCTCTGGCTGTTCTTGGCCTATAACCCGAATGCTCACGTACAGTAAAGCCCAAAACTCGTTTCATTTTATCTCTAATCATGAAAACAGTTTTTGGGTGTTCTTTGTGTAGTTCAGCACGAATTGTACGCCATTGTCTAGCGGAAAGCTTCAAAGTACTCACTGAAGTCGTACTCCTCGTATTGGTTAGTATCTGGATTCCAATGACGTGTATCGTATATACGGAAATGGACGCCGTAGCCTAACACACCAATACCAAATTCAAAGCCAGCGTGATCTGTTCTGTGTGTTAAACGCAGTTCGCAATCAAACAACAAAGGACTGTAATAAGAGTGCTCTAATTCCCACGCTTTGAATCGAGTTATCATACCGGAGATACAGCCAAGATTACGGAAGTAATCCCAGCGATCAAATGGATTGGTTAGTTCCGAGCGTAGGTTTAGGATGTTCATGGGCTTGTCATGGGTGCTTGCACTTCCATGCCTGCGTTATCATCTTCTTCGCCTACTAGTTTATCTAACAGTTTGAAATCAGCCACAGCCTTATCAATGTCTGCATTGAGCCGTTCTTCAGCACGTATGATAGCTTCATAAGCCTTCTTTAGACTAGGGTGTTCTTCAGCACGGCGCTTCAAATACTCCAGCTCTTTTTGCTGTTCTTTCTCTTTGGTTTGCTTTTCACGTACCCAAGCGGTAATGCTGGCATCCATGCGTACAGTAGCATAACTGGTGGGCAAGTTAATCCACATACCTGAATTATAGTATTGGATATCTGTGCCATTCAAACGTAGCACACCACTAAAGCTGTCACCCTGCTGGGGGCTATGATATGGCAATGAGTTGTTGCCGTTTTCCACAAAGACGCCATCTGAGCCCATTAGTCCTTTGATCATAATTTAATTCCTGAGTTTATTTTCAAACAGGACCCATCCATAGTGTATTCTGGGGGTAGGTCTGTTTTGGCGGACTCCACAGCCATCTCTATAGTTAGTTGACAGTCCGATTGATTCCAATAGGGCTGGGGATCGTTTTCAACTACACAAATATTATATGGGCCACATACTATAAACACCGCCACCCATTGGCTTACGTTAATCATTGTCTTAGTCCTTTTATGTCTTTATATTGTACACGAACAACGGTCATGTGTACAGAGTCTTTGGTTTTCAAGGGTAGGTCCAAATGTACGCATACCATAGGCCCTTCAATTTCATTACGTACATTGTCTGTACCCACAGTACCCACAAAGGGTACACCCTTATATCTACCCTCTACCCTGTCTCCAAATTGATACTTTGGTTTGGGTAAGGTACGAGCGAAATATTCTGTTAGGTTACTCATTGTCTGATGTCCATGTAAGTACAAACCAATTTAATTCTTTTTCGCTGGCAAAGTAAATGCGTTTGGAGTAGCCATCCACGTGCCAAGCCCAGCGTCCTATTGCGTAGTCTTTAGAGCCAAACTGCATGGCCTGCTCACGTTCCATACCAGGCCCCCATGTACGCCAGCACCAATTGCGCCATTCAAAAAAGCGTATCTTATCCCTGAGGGTAGTAGACCACACAGGGGTGATGTAGTGGGTGTAGAGGTTGTAGCCCTTGTGTCTACGATCCAGCTTAGTTACAGTGAACAAGTTCATGGGTTAGCCCAAACTCAGGGTCATGCTGGGTTAGATAGTAAGAAGCCAGCTTAAACATAGCCCTAGCATGTTCTACGTCTTTGGGCATGACAACCAACTCACCCTCACGTAGCCTACGTAGCTCTTCAGCATCCTCTACTGCCCTACGTTCCATAGCCCGATAGTCCTGGGCCATTTCCATCAATTCGATTTCGGTATAGATCATACTACCCCCGCAAGCCAGTAGCCAAAGGCTATTAACATTATAGCTAGACAAATAGCACTGATGCCCGATAGCAACAATAAGAATGGAATGAGACGGTCTGACATTATAATACTCCTGCTACAAAACAAACGGCGCTGACTACAACACTGACCCAACCCATAAGGTTCTGCCCACGTTGAAATGAGTCATAGGCCATCCAAGCATTGATTACACTTAAGATAAGATTAATAGAGGACCAATCCATTATGCCAACTCCGGGTTCTTAAGTGTGTCCCATACTAGCCCGTGCCAACGTTCTGTTTTAACGTCAGGGTTGAATCTACGATCCCAATTGGCATAGGTTTTGGGCCAAGTTGAATGGTCCAAGCTGACTAGCCATTCTTTCTTTTCCTTGTCTTTGTAGACTACCCGCCAGGGTTGATTGTTATTGCGTTTCGAGTGCAGGCTTTCTATTTGTCTAAATGCACTAGACAAATCCAATTCACCTTCACCGGGCCAAGCCTCGACAAATACAATATTGCGGCTAGGGTCCTTATCAATCAGTCGATAACTCTTAGTTTGTTTCATTTTTTGCCTCCAATTCTTTAACGTGTTTACAAGTGCCGCGATAAGTGTATCCAGGGCAAGTAC
>Ga0208387_1000221_pt1 | contig 18175 bp, 40 predicted proteins | sample CryBogCBH27Jul09_FD_184611 | JGI IMG/M metagenome (GOLD analysis project Ga0208387, IMG submission 184611) | Freshwater microbial communities from Crystal Bog, Wisconsin, USA - CBH27Jul09 (SPAdes) | ecosystem: Environmental > Aquatic > Freshwater > Lake | place: Crystal Bog, Wisconsin, USA...
GCTCTACCGTTTCTTTCATCGCATAAAGGATACTTCCGTAGGGGTCTATCCCTATGTGGGTTTTGCCGGGGCAATATTCTACTATTGCGTCCATGATTGTTGCGCTACCCAATCCCGCCCTGACACCAATTTCTACCGTTGGTGCGTCTATGTGGGCTGATAATTGTACCGCCTCTGTTAAAAATTCGTATTCTCCACTATCTCCAAGAATGCTCATATTGTTTCGTATAAAGGTCTAACTCCATCTATGTATTGTTGATGCCAAACATGGTATTCAGGCCATGCTTGCCCCGCTAATTGATGTTTCTGCTTAACATAACCATTATCGCCTCTGTCAATATGGTCTATTTCAATGTGGGGTAAAAACGCATTATAAAACCCCGCAAGGCGTGAACGTAAATTATAAAGCGTATCATCCAGTCCATATAGCCCCGGTTGTTTTAAACCCCCTATTGTGTCAATTAACCGCCAATTATACATTGTGCAAGTCCCCATCACATCAACAGAAGCCTCTACATTAATCCAACGTTGTCCGGGTTCGTGTGGTAACATAATCAACTCCGTTTTAAAAGTAGGGTCATCGTGCCATGTTGTTTGTATCAAATCCTTCCTTTTCAACCCCAACACACCGATATTTGTGTCACGTTCAATCGCTTCTTCCATTTCATCAACCCAACCACTTGAATGTATTTTGATGTCATTATCAAGTTTAATGCAGTATTCTTGTGGCTTTCTTGACGCCAAACCCTTGTTAACCCCCTTAGCTGTTCCTAAGTTTTCACCGTTGTGTATTACGTGTGCGCCAATTAATGTACCGTATTTAGTCAGTATCTTTTGGGTTTCTTCACAGCTACCGTTGTCGGAAATTACCATGCGGTGTTTCTTCCAATCAACTGTATCCCTAAGACACAATAATGTTTCTTTTGTATATTCAGAACGTCCGTTTTCTTCTGTGTCGTAACAGCACATAATTAAAAGAGCCATTAATTTTCTTCGCCCCTTTCCACTTTCATAATGATTTTCTTTAAAACATTTAGATGTTCCATAGTAAATTTATCGTCAACAACTTTTTTGTTATATACCCTTGCGTCTACCAAACGGGCGAGGTCAGCAACGGTAAATACTTCTTGTTTATTTAGTTTTAAAGCCATTAAATCTTTGTTATATTTTTACCTTGTGACCAAATATCATAAAGCTGTTTACGCTTTTCTGTTATTACTTTTGTATCTACATCCGTACCCCACTCAGCTACCTCACCTTTTATTTTTACGTAATTTGTTTTCATATAAACAGTAAAACAAGCCTTCGAACCATCTGAATCATATTCTACATAAACATGACTAATATTCTCTATTGAGTCAGTATCAATTATGTTATCGTTTATATCTACTATCATGCCTTTTGTAAATAAACGGGTAGCCCACGAACGGAAAGTATCGCAGAACACTCATCTGAAACATGATTGGCTACCCGAAATTTTAAATATTTTTTCATGTAAGAATGTTCTGCTGTTGTAAATATCAGAATAAAGATTTACTTTAGCAACAATAATTTAAAATAAATTTACAATGGGAAAGTTAATTTCTGTTTCACTTTGGGCCGAGGATAGTACACAGTACTCACCTTCTGTACCTGCTGCATTTAATGAGGACTGGATTAAGTATGCAAGACCTGCTACATTAGCACAAAAGCAATCTTACCCTACCGCGTCAACTCAGATTAATACCCAAATTTTGGCTAACTATCCGAATAACAACACTGGCGACAACCACGTTTTCCTTATTCTTGAAGGATTGCCAACGTTGATTAGCGGCTCTAACTAAAATTGGTTTTTTATTGAAAATAAGTGACCCGCCTGATTTTTAGTTAGGCGGGATTTTTATTTGTTATTCTGTTGGGGTTGCGTCGGCTTCTGGTGCTGCTTCTACAATTGGTTCAGCTACAGGTGCTTGCTCTGTTTCAATAGTAGAAACAATTTGAAAAGAATTTACTGCTGCTAAAGCGGTTTCAAGGTTAGCTATTAGGGTATCTAATTCAGCTTTGTTGGTTTTTACAATAAGTGCCATTTTATTTTGATTTTTTTGATTTTGCTGCGTCTGTTGATTTTTTTAGTCCGGCTTTGATAGCGTCACTTGCTGCGTAACCGTAAGATTTTCCACCACCTGAATTTTTGTAACCATTTCCAATAGCTTTACCCATTCCGGCTTTTTTCATGCTGTCTATGCGACTGTTTGCTACTTCGCCAAACTTGGTTACGCTTTTACCGTTACTGTTCTGCATATTAACAGCTTTTTTCTTTGTGGTATCTTGTTTTATCTTAGCCATAAGTCAAATGTAATAATGTTTTCTTTATTTCCAAAAAATATCTTCAAGATGCCTAAACTTTTTATAATCATTTGAAAACTCAAATGGGCTACCGCCGTCAATGAGTTCTTTTATTATTTCTGTAAGATCATCACCATCTTTGGTTATTACCGTGTACCAAATGTTGTAGGGTAGTTTTATTAGTTTCTTTATGTGGTGGTGCATTTTTATCTCACGCCAAGTAATTTTAAATATTCCCTTGTGTCATCGACAGAAAGAACACGGCTTGAAGTGATTGTTGGTAATTCAAAACATGGTTTACCACTTTCGATAATCTCTTTGTAAACTCCCGCAGATATTTTTCCGTCTTGAAAAGACCTAAAAGCGATAAAGTCACAATCCTGTGCCGCCTGAATAAACACAGACATACCTTCCTGTTTATACCTTGCTTCAAGTTCTGCTTTATTAGGGTTTACTATATCAAACCCCATATTGGTTAATAATTCAATATCCCGTACTTCCTGTAGGGTATTGTAAAGGCTTATTGGCCTTGCGTAATAAACTTTTTTCATATTGTTTTTTAATTTATCTGTGACAAAATACTCCACACGCCTTGTGCATTTGTACATCTTTATACATTGATTTTATTTGTTCTATGCCAAACATTTTTATCTCTTGCTCACATTCTTCCATTAATGCCGGATATCCTTGTGGGAACGCTTGGTTAATACCAAAATATTTTTTCCTTCCAGCTTTTGTAAGTTTACGTGTACCTTCCTCATTTAACTTTATTTCAAATGCCATATCTTTTAAAAATTCTTTTTTGTTAAAAAAATATTTAGCTTTAGCTTCTTTTTTGCTTCTAAAAAAACACTTTCTACACCCACCTCTTTGCATATATGGCGGGAAATTGGGTTCAAGTCCATATTCCTTTAGTTTTTGTATACAATCATCCCTTGTTAAACCATCTTCAACTAATGGGTAGGTATAATTAACACTTTTAACTTCTTCCCAATTACCTTCACGATTGCCTTCTTCATCCACATTTAATCCAATCATTAATTCACATTCACCCTGTGACTTTAAAAAGTTATCTATTGGTTCTATTTTAAACATTCTTGTACAATAACGAGCCTGTGATGAACAAAAGAACCCGCTTATTAAAGCATATTCTTCGAGTGTGTGAACCAATTCCCCTTTTACAAAAACCTCTGGCTTAATTCTTATTAATTCAAAATCATTATCATGTATAATTTTCATTGATTGCTCAACAAAATCCCACCGTTGATACATTTCCGGTTCTTCATCCCCTGTATCACAAACAATAGCTGTTGCACCTTTGCCGTAAAGTAAACACATTGTGGTACTTTCTACTCCACCTGAAAAAGATATAAATGTTTTCATTTTTTTAATTTTTGTGTTTTAAAAAGGGGGTTCTGCTTCTTGTTGATTTATTGGGGTGCTTAAAGTGTATCAACTTGCGCTAATTTTTCTATTTCAGCCTCTAATTCCTTGTTCCGATTTCTCAAGGTCACCATAACGCCATACAGATGTTTGTTTGTGGCCTTTAATGTGGCGTTATAATAAACTATTTTTCCCAAGCGTGTATTGATATCCAAAAGAGTAAATAAACGCTTCTTAGAGGCTGTAATGCGCTCAGACGGGTATTTCTTACCATAATCCATAACTTCCTGTAACATTTCAAGTAAATAACCACTTTGTTCACCCAAAAGTTTATAAGGTTCATTCACATTTTCAAGTTCACTTAACAAAAAGTACTTTTCTATATCGGATATTTCTTTTTTACTTAACATAATCAAAAAGGTTCTTTATCATATTGTGATGATAGTGGCATAATAAATTTATCTACATCTGTTTTCTTGTGGTCAAAAGCGTACAAATCTCCACTTTCAAAATACCTGTTTCGTTTCCAGTCAAAGTAAAGTGCGCATTTACCCTTTTCAGCTACTCCCTTTGGTTTAGCTTTATCGATATACACGTGTACTTCATTTTCTTTATACTCCCAACCATTTGTATCCAAAAGACCCTTTGTTGGTCGCCATAGGGTTATCCATGTCATTGATTTCCTATACAACGCCTGACCACCTGCTGCCTGACGGGGGCCGGGCTTTGGGTAATAACTTATCCCATCTTTGTTTGTAACGGGTAAAGTATTTGCAGGGTGTATCGACAAAAAGAAATGCCTTTTCTCTTTTTTACAACGCCTTCTAACCTCTCCCATCATAAATTCGATGTATAAATCTTGCCTTGCGCCAAACTCTGCCATATCGTGTTTAAGTTCGTTATATGGCTCGCCAACAATAATATCAATTCGTTGATTAGGGTGTGCCTTGTCCCATTCATTAGCAAGGTCAAACAATTCAGGGATACTGTATGCCCTTTCGTCTGTGTCTAAAACTATAAAATATTCATTAAGCCACGCAATAGCATTATAAAATTCTTTGTCCGTCAACGAAAATGGACTTGATTTTAAAATTGTTTTACCTGTGTACTTGTGTACAAGTTCAGCAACTATTTCTTCAACACTACCTGTTTCGGGGGAACAAATCAACGACCTTTTACCAAAATTAGTTTGGTTCATTATGATTTCAAAGATAAATTCCGTTTTACCGTGTGTTGGTTCAGCAAGTATGATAGTATAAGTACCTTGCTTTACTGAATAAAGTTTATCCAATTCTTTAAATCCAGTATCCTCACCACGAACAATACCCGTGTTACGGTACTTGTCTAATTTTTCTGTGATATCTAAAAGTGTTTTTACCATTAGTTCCCGATATTAGCGTAATCAATAACTTGGTTTTGTTTTTTAGGGTTGTGGTTGTCCGTTCTTAATGGAAATACTCCCTGCCATGAATTTTCAATACTCTGTTCGACAATTTTAATAGCTAATTCTTTATTTCCTTTAGTCATGTCTTGTAGTTTGTTTAAAACTAATTTTTCAGCATTTTCGGTTGCTGTTTTTCGGATAGCAACCCTCATTTTTAAATACGATTTCCAAACAACCTTAAAATCAGAATCAAAAAAACTATATTTATTATATATTTCATTTACTTTACTTTCCTTTATAGCATTGCCTTCGCTCTCATTAACTACTGCGGTCGCATCTTTTTTTAATGCGTTCGCATTTGACCATCGGTTTAAAGCACTATTACGGGCTTTTTCAGATTTGATATTTCGTTGTTCAAGCCTTCTTAAAACACTATCAGACCAAAACTTTTCACTATCTTTTTGGAATAAATCAAAGTCGTTTATTAAAGATGCTATGCAAGTCGCATCCGTTCGTAATGCGAACGCATAATTATCGCATTCACCTAATTTTAAATACCCTTCCTGCTCGTATAACATTTCAATTAAATCCCAAAAAACACTTTTACCGACATGGCCTAACCTCATTAAAACCTTTTGCAACTTAGGGTCATTCCTCGCATTGTAGTCGTGACTGAAATAGAATGTTTCTTTAGCCATATTAATAATGCTTTATTGAATTAAACGGGGTTGTGAAATGTTCTTCTTTTAGGGAACATTTTTTGTTAAATAAACCACTATCGACATGGGTTTTATAAAAGTTAATTAATACCCTTTCTGTAATTCCGGCAAAAATTTTGCTATGAAAATCATAAAGAATTTCAACCTTTAACTTTTCACCACGTATAAACGTGTGGTAAAAAATATTACTGTCTGGCCTTAACATTTTTGTATCTATTAAATGTCCAGACATTCTATCTGATAACTTTTTCTTTGTGCAACCTATATAAATAATTTTACCGTCATAATCTTTTATGCAATAAACTTTATAAGGTTTAAAATAAGTGCAATCTTGCACATCAAAATAATCTGTCATTGTATTTTTGGGGGCTGTCATATAAAATTGTTTTACAAAATAAAACTGTATAGTGCCAACAATATCAGGCTACCTGTGTGGTAGGTAATTGTACGTGCTTTAATAATTCTCTTAATTCCGCTTCTTTTTTCAGCGATAGGTTGCGTTCGCCCCTCATAACCATTGAAAAAAACTGAGGGTGTATGTCAAGTTGTTCAGCTAAAAACTTTTGTTTGTAGCCACTTAACCTAACTTTTTCTTTTATGATACCGTTCATACCCCAAATCTAAAAGATATATTTTTAATAAACAAGTGTTATTTTAAATTAAATAAAAAAGCCCCGGAAACAGTCACGAACCGGGGCTACCAAAATGAAAACACACTAAAACTGATGAGAAGAAATTAACCGTTGTAAATGTAGAAATTATTTATGAAATAAATTACATTAATTTAGATTTTGTTGCCTTGTTGTTTCGGGATTTTCCAATATATACCTAACCCTATCCCATATTTCAGCGTATTGTTCTTTTGTTACGTACCCCTTAACAACCTTTATGAACGTTGTTAATTCAATATATTTCACACTTTCATGGATATTATGGCGTTCACGCTTTAGTTCACGAATAATTTTACTCCATGTGGTTTTACCAACTTCATCCCGATGCTTAATTGCAAAATCACGCATATCTTCTGCTGATTTTATGCGCTGGTCAATTTCTTTAACATCTTCTTGCGCTCTTGCTGCTTTTTGTAAATCAGTCATATTTTTAATTATTTAAACAACAGTCCACGGATTAGTGTTTGTATCAACAACGCTTCCCGGCCCCATCCAATGAACAGAACTTATTTTAGCGCAATTTTTACATTCGTAAAATACCCTACCTTTGGGTATGTCAACGTGCAAATATTTGTGGTCGATACAATGGCAAAATTTCTGTTTTATTTTTGTTAGTATGCCCATTTTATTTTGTATATTTAATCAATGTTTTTTGAAATTTATTTGAATTTAAAGTCAATTTGTTCATCAGGTTCAGGAATTACAAGGTTACAGAAGTCTATGGCAAACATCTTTACGTTTTCGGTAAACTGTGCCGCCTCTTGAGTGTCCATATCACTTGTATCCTGTATGTAGAAAGCCTGTTCCCCTGTTTTACTATCGTAGATAGGGTCGCCATCTTTATCCAGTAGTGGCTTTTTAGCGTACATCGCCTTTAAGGTGCTTTTAACGCTGTCTAAGCTATTACCCGTTTCTTCTGCTATCATTTGCAGTGCTAAATGCAAGTATGCGTTTTGAGGTAAGCTACGTGCCTTTCTACGGGTACGTATTGTGATAGTTACCTTCTCACCATTTCTAAACCTTTCAGCAATAGATAAATCAACATAAACAGGATTAATAAATGATATATAACCATTTGTTCTACCCGTTTCTGTTACGTGGTGTTTTATTACTGCGTCAAAGTTTGAGGTCATAGGTGAAGTTTAACTCTTCATTTTTAAAATTTAATAACTATAACACCTTTACACATTTTTCGTAAAATCTATTGCAACTCTCAAACTTTTATTAGACCTTTGTGTTGTTGCTAAAACATCCCTTAAGATAGCATCTTAAGACCGACGCCATAGTATTAACATATTATGGCGTTTCACTTTTAAATAGCCCAGGTCTTAACCGCCAAATCCGCCATTATTCTTTGTCTGTATTCTATTTCAGATGGATTCCACTCACTCAAAGAAGCCAGTTGATTTGTTAGTTGATATGCTGATTCTCTATAAAAATCAAAAATCCTTATCCATTTTTATTTAGATTAATAGGCTGTAAAAACGGTATTTGCTGGCCTGCGTTTTGTAGTTCTTGAATTGCTGCCCCACGCAACTTTTGACGCGCCCAAGCCGACAAGCCAATGCCGGCTATTTCTGCTGCTCGCTTAAACCCCTCCAATTCCGATTCGGAGACTCTAATAAGAAACTGTGAATCTTTCTTCATAAAACAAAGATAAAATAAATGTATATACATTGTATATCTTTTTTTGTAAAATATTTGTTTTGTATTGCGAAAGTATATACATTTGTATAAGCAAACAAATAGGAGATGAAGACTTTCAAAAACATATTCGACTTTCAAGCTCACTTTAACACAGAGGAAAAGTGCAGAGAATATTTAGAAGCACAACGATGGGGTAATACTCCTGCGTGCCCTTGCTGTGGTTCTACAAATGTTCACAGGTTTGCAACCAATAACAGGATTTTTAAATGCCGTGAAAAAGAATGTCGTTCTAAGTTTTCGGTAACCGTTGGAACAATATATGAAAACACCAAAATCCCTTTGCAAAAATGGTTTTTAGCTACTTACATATTAGCTGTACATAGCAAAGGAATTTCAAGTTTACAATTGGCTTCATGGTTAGGTGTTACTCAAAAAACAGCATGGCATTTAAACCACAGAATCCGTGAAATGCTGACTATTTCAGCACCTGAACTTTTAGATGGTATTGTAGAAATTGACGAAAGCTATTTGGGTGGATCTGAATCTAATAAGCACGCAAGTAAAAGAACTGTTAGAGGTGGTTCGGGTAACAAAGCTATGGTCTTAGGGGCTGTGCAAAGAGGTGGTGAAGTTCGGGCTAAAGTGATTGCAAAAACTAATCAGCAAAACGTTATACCTGAAATTAAAAATATCGTTGCGCCCGGCACTATTATGGTAACAGATGAACACCACGCATACAATAAACTTCATTTGGATTACAAACATAAGAGAGTAAACCACCGTGAAAAGGAATATGTGAGGTATGAAGATATAAAGGTTCACACCAACTCAATAGAGGGCTTCTGGAACATCTTAAAGAAGCAAATCAATGGTATCCATCATTCAGTAAGCCAAAAGCACCTGCAACGCTACGTTGATGAATCAGCGTTCCGTTATAATCGTAGAAAATCATTTCAAGACGAAAGATTTGCAGATGCTTTAGCAAATTGTGAGGGAACACTAAAATGGAAAGTTTTAACAGCTAAGGAAGTTTAATATGGAAGATGGTAAATTCCTCATTGAAATGGGGACAAAGATTAGGGTGGCTCGAAAGGAAAAGAAAATGAGCTTAGACACGATGTGTTCCCTGACTAAAATAGCAAGGGATAATTTGTCATTAGTAGAACGTGGCAAACGAAACTGCCATATACTTAGCTTGAAAAGTATTGCAGATGTTTTAGAAAAGGATGTGAAGGATTTTTTATAAGTCAATAACTTATTTATAGATTTAAGGCTACCTAACCAGTAGCCTTTTTTTATGTCAAAAAATAAAACAGACAAGAAATTAGTTTGGGAAACACTAAAAAGAATTGAATTTCTAACATTGAATCCCGGAAATAATTTTGTCATTCTCGTCGAAGATATTTGGAAAGAATGGCCTGACGGTGATAGATTAAGAATTAGAAATTTACTAATTGGAAATGGACTTGTTAGCATCTATAATAATGTGCCTTATGCCTTCCAATTGACAGCCGCTGGAATGACATTAAAGGAAAACGATTTAACTTTAGATGGGCAAATTAAATACTATAGAAAAGAATCATTTAAGGCTTATAAAGTTGGAATTACAATAGCGATTGTATCCAGTGTATTAACGGCACTGTTAGGATCACTCCTGACACCACGCCCAAAAGAAGCCCAACCTCTGGTGATATATAATCAAAAAAACGAGTTAAAACCAAATCACGCCATTCAGAAAAATCCTGATACCATTTTACCAAGAAAAAACCCGCCCAAAAAGAATTAGGTTTAGCTTTCATGGTCTAACACGTATATAGTCTCCTCTTTTATCTCACTTTGACTTAAAAAAAGTTGATGTACGTCGCCATTGGGAAGCTTGCAAATTATTCCAAATTGGCACTCTTTTAATCCAAATGTATCTTTTTTCATACCCTGCTTGCTAAAGTTAAAGTGTGATCCGGTTTCTTATAGTACATACAAATAATCTCATATATTTTATCTCTTGTAAGACCATAGTCCCTTGAAAGGTCTGTTATATGCCTATCGTTAGCTACGTAATCTTCAATAATATGAACCTTTATTTGTTTACTTGTTACCTGTACACACGGTCTATCAAACCATTTGTACTTTTCTTGGGTGGTTAGTGTTTCTTCGGTCATACAGGTATCAAATCAACTTGTTCTAATAATTGCCTATTAATAGCCTCTACACGGGACGCAAATTCTTTCATAGATACAATATCATCCGACTGCGCAATCTCTTCTCTACAGAGCCGTAGACACGCATTGGATAGCTTTGAGAAGTACCCCAACTCTTTTGTAGTAATATGACCGAAGTTTTTACTCCCTTGTTGACCATTTACGCCATACTTAATAGCGGTAAAGCAGTTGCCATCTACATCAATGGCGTACTTGTTTTCGTTTAGTGTGATTTCTATTTTCATTTCTTTTTAATTACTAAGTTGTTTGGATACTTTTTAAGTCTTGACCCGTTAAAAAATATGTATGGGTTTATCCAAAAGGTATTCTGATAGATAGTGGGTGATATATACCCGTTTAACATTAGTTCCTTAACAGCAGATTTGTATGTATTGATACTCTTAACGCCATTATCTTTCATATACTTCCCCTTATTAATCCACACCCAATCCTTACCCGTCTCTGTCTCGTAGATAAACCACATCAATAAGTCTTTAGCCCTTGCAGACAGCTTAGATACCATATCACGCCTTGTAGCATCCGTAAAAACCTTACAGTAACTACCCGCCTCATATTCGATATCAGCAGGCGCAACAACAGTAACACCATCCTCACTACTCTTTTCCCAATACTTAGGCGACACCAACTCATTTACATTAATCTTTAAAGACCTCGCAAAAGGGTTTAACACCAATTTACTCTCATCTATCTTAGGCTTGATATCTCTTTTCATATTACAATTCAAAGGTATCAATTAATTATCATATTGTCAATAGTTTGATATCATTATTTTACAATACCATCACATTATTTCACCCTGTCAATATTTTGGTTACCCAACCATTTAATTGACACCCCTTTTTTATGCGTTTAAATCATTTAAACAAACATTTACTATCTAAACTGTCAGTTTATTGATAAAACTCGTTGAGGGTATCTATATAAGTATATACCAGTAACGAAATTGTAGTCATTTTACTACCATAGTAGTGATGTTACCCAATTGGTTATATTGTCTATGACTTTTAAAATAAGTACACCCCTTAAAAAGTTATCTGTTTATTTAGCGGGGACTCTCCCCCACTTTCAACCCGTTGCCCCCCTACGGGGTAAAATACCGGGGGTGGGTAGGGGTACACCCCCTCAAAAAAGTTATTTAAACCTGTTGTAAAGTGTATTAGCTGGCTGATCCTTTCAAAGAAAGTGGCAATAGGGTGTTAACTGTTTGGTGCTTGTAGTCCCTTGTAGAAATGTAACTGATTTTAACTATTACTATAAGGGTAAACACGTAGTTTCATAACTAGTATTATGTTAACCAGAAACTAACAACTATTAGTTAATTATTCTTATTTATTAAATGTCTTTATTACGTTTATTAAATGTCAAGTTTGTTTGACATTGTTTTTAAAAGTACTTTGAGTTTCAAAGGAGAATTAGCAACCAAAAACAAGCCAAAAACTTGTATAGTGCTACTAAACTTTGTTCAATAGGAGTAAACTAATTGATAACTGTATTAGATACATTTAAAAAATAAATCAATCGTTTGATTAATAGAAAATTGAGTGAAGTTTTATAGAAATGATTTGGCCGGGTTATACGCTATTGTAGTGCTTTAACCTTATAGATTATAGCTTTATAATAGGTCGTTGTTTATATGGCTTTATTTAGCCTGTAAAATGATTTGTAGGTTTAACGCATCACAAAGGACTAACAGTTTATCTAATTTAGTATTAGCTCCGTTCTCTATGATGTTTATATATTGCTTTGTTTCTCCTGTCAAATCACTCACTTGCTGTAAGGTCAGGTTTAATTCTTTACGTCTGGTTTTAAGCTGGCTTGTTATTTCTTTATATTGCATGGATGCAAAGTTATATACATTTATTCATAATTACAAATGAAAACAAACACTAAAAATAATTAGATTGATTATCAACTACTTATGATAAAAGATTAAAATAATTCACAATTACAGATGAAAAATTAAAAACATTAATTATATTTGTATCGTATTAGCAATGCAGCTAATATTTAAAAACAGTCAAATGAAAAAATTAATCCTCATTGCATCCCTGTTTATAGTAACAACAGGCCATGCACAGACAAGATCCGTAAAAGACGCTAACGGCAATTATGTACAAGTAAAATCAACCCGTGACACGGCAAACAAATTAACGGGTAAAACCTTTACAGATACAAAAGGCAAAATTTATCCGGTTTATATATCAGTTAACGGCAAATTGTTTTATTATCGCACAAGCAAGGCTGGAAATGTTTATAAATCATATATTCATACTAACTAACAACTAATTAATACACAATTTAAAACAGTCAAAAAAAATGAAAACTTTAAAATCAAATTACAACGGTTGGAAAAATTACCAAACTTGGAACGTAGCTTTATGGATACAGAACGAATATAGTATCTATTGCGCAGCGTATGAATATGTAAAAAATTCAAAACGTCCGTCATATATAGGATTTGTTCGCTCATACGGTTTAGCCGATAGTAATACTCCTGATAGAATTAAGTGGAACGGCACTAAATTAGACTACAAAGCACTTAACCAAATGATGTTAGAATTGGTTAGTTAACACTCCCGGTTTCCGGACTGTTTCCGGGATTGCCTCGCCTCGCACTGTAATAAATGCGGGGTTAAGGCATTGAAAGACAATAACAAATTTTATTAACTTTAAAAAACAGTCAAAATGAAAACAATTTATTTAATATCAGAAATCGGTGGGCCTATTCACTTAGCGACCGACAGTAAAAAATTCGCAGATCAGCAAGCTATAGAATTGTCTGAAATTATGGGAACTTCTTTTGAGGTGTTGGTGTGTAACATGGTTGTAAGACCTGAATATAATCAACAATATTAACAACTACCTAAAAAAATCATAACATGGAAAACTTCATCATCCCTTTAGCTATCATTAACATAATATTGCTGGCTAACTTAATCGAGATCATTAAGAAAGTAAACTGGTACAAAGAAACGGAAGACTTAAGAAACTTATTTAAAGCCGTTTTAAGCCACTTTCACAGTAAGGCAGTATAAAATATCAAAACAACAAAAATAATTAACCTACGGGGCTAAAATTAGCCCCTATTTTAAAAACAGTCAAAACAATGTATTACAGAGTCATTTTTACCAATTGCGAACCTAAAGTAGTGTACGCATCAACCAGGGCAAACGCCATAACTCAGGCAGTTAGATTAACACGGGGTTATTTATCCGCAACAGATCAGCGGCAAAATGTTTTAAGTTGTAAGATTTATAACGATTAGCAGATGGCAGCGCAAACAACAAGAATCATAAACGGCATAATTTGCCCTTTAGATGACACGAGATTGTATGTACTATATAACGGATTGTGGAACGAAATCTTTTGGGACTTCGAGAACGATACATACATAATCGTAAACGGACAATGTATTTACTTTGATTATCTTGTAACAGTATGAAAATTTATCACCTTACCTACATCTTCTTAGATATTACGTGTACGTTTGAAACATCCGATATAAACACACTCTTAAAAAAGTTAGATACACTTAAAGAAAGTCACGAAGTAAATAAACAGTCAATAACTATTAACACTTTTGAGAAATGAAAACATTAGAAATATATTTGGAACAACCAAAAAAACAAATTGAATTTGAAACCAATTTAAATAACGGTAAATCAATTAGAATAGTTTCTTGCGATAGCCAAGACAGGGGGAAATTTTATTTAATTAATCCCGGTCAAATTATATCAATAGAAAGCGACCTTGAATCAGATAACGAAAGTTTGGTTATTTGGTGGGAATGGTTTAATCCTTTAGAGGGCCGTAATTTTACAAACTCAGCAACTTTTGAAAATTATGAATTTATTGATTGATCTCTTCGATTATTCGGGGAACGCTGCCGAGCCATATAGGGCAAACGATTGGCACGTTCTCCAGGTAGATATAAAACACGGGATTGATATTTTAACGTGGGACTACCAAACAGAAATAAGAAAAGCGTTTTATGATAATTGGGATTACTTAGAACCGTTGCCAAAAATCGGATTATTGGCTGCAATCCCGTGTACGGATTATGCCTTATCAGGTGCAGCCCATTTTGCAAAAAAAGACATTGACGGACGTACAGAACAAAGCCAAAAATTAGTACAAAAAGTTTTAGAAATAAAAGAATTTATAGAAAAATGGTATATTCTTAATTTTTGGCGAGTTGAGAACCCTATGAGCCGGATACATAAATTAAATAATTGGTTAGGGGATATTAAATTAAAAATAAACCCTTGCGACTATGCCGGATATAATTACAGTATCACAGAAAGCGACCTTGAACGCCTTGAATTTCTAAAAAGTCAAAACATGTCAAAGGTATCTAAGGCAGATATACAACTTGTATTAAATTCCAATACATACAATAAGCAAACTTGGTTGTGGGGGGATTTTAATATTCCCATAATCAAAAGAATAGAACCCACGTGGAAAGAATTTCCGGGGCATATATTATACGGTGGAAAATCTGAAGCAACAAAAGAAAAACGATCTGTTGATCCTAAAGGATTTTGCCAGGCATTTTATGAATTTAATCACTAAAAGCAAAATGAAAACCAAAAACCAAAGTAAAAAGAACGAAGCCGATTTAATCAATGAATTAAAGATGGCGCAAAGAGTAGGCACGAAGTCCCTTTCATAACGTGCTGAAGTACTCACAGCACAAAGCAACTTTAAACGTAATGGCCTCTGGGCGTGGAACGAACGCAAAAGGCCGGGAAATAACAAAACATTAAACCGTTAAAGCTATGAAAACTTATTATTTAACGCAAAACGTTGGCAAAGCAAAATATCTACTATCTTACCATAACGGCAAAGCAACCCATAAAGACGGTAGCCCATTTTTTGACATTGCTATCTTTAGCAACAAGGTGAAACTAAATGAATATATCAGCAACTTAATAGCTGAAGGTTATAAACGATCATAAACTTAAAGCTATGAAACAATTAAGCAGTCACAAAGCATTAAATAAAACCCTGAGCGCAATTTATAACCATGCTGCAATAGTGGGCGCAAAAATTCCGGTTTACCAAGCTGATGCAATAATCTTCGGTGAAACTAATGACCAAGAGCGCAAACGTTCTAAATGTTGTAACGCCACAATAGAGGGCGGTTGCTGTTCCGATTGTTGGACTCAAATAGATTAACGACATGGCATTTGATAAAATGACGTTACTGGTGCAAAAACAGCAACAGAACAAACGGGAGCGCAAAGAATGGGTAAAAATCTATGTTATACAAATGGGTAAAATCATAGCTGAATTTTCAAGCCCCGAATTTGGATACGCATTTATCAAAAAACACAATTTAAAAAACGCATTTATTCAATTTTATAGACCCTAAGCAAAATGGAAAACATCATTCAACTTGCAGAAGAAAAACTAAAGTCACTCGATTTTGACATTGATTGGCACGCAAAAAAACTACAGGAAGCTAAATCGCAAAAAGCGGATTTAGAACTGGAACTCGCCTCGTTAAAAGTGAAATTAGGCGAAGATTAAAAAGTAATTAACTATATTTACAAATAACTTTGAAGTAATGAAAACCCACGAAGAACTGAGGAAAGAATTATCTGCGCCTCTGCCAAAAGAAGCTGTAAAACAGCACCCAACAAAAACCTATTTATCATCCATCAAAGCCATTTACGTAACCGAAAGATTAAACACAGTCTTTGGTATAGGTAAATGGACTATCCGAACCGAACACATAGCAAACGGTGAAAAGGGCATGGTAGTTGTTAAAGTTACCTTAGAAGTCCCCGATTATGGCATTTACTATGAGTCATACGGTGGAAATGATAATGGTGGCGACAACTCCAAGAACTTTGACTTAGGTGACGCATTTAAAGGGGCTACAACGGACGCAATAACAAAGATAGGCTCATACCTTGAAATTGGAATTGATGTGTTTAAGGGGCTTAATAATGCGCCATACGCAAGCGAAAAGATTACGCCCCCAGTCCGGCTACCTGCGCTAACTCCGGCTGATATTGAAAAATGGAACAAGGCAGCTAAATATCTGCAAACAGGTAGCATATCTGACATTAAAGAGAAATACTATTTATCACCCGAAAACGAAGAACTTTTAAAGAAAAACTCACTATTATCATGATTACATTAGACATTTCATTATCAGACATCCCACAGGACGCAAGGCGTACAGGTAAAAATGGGAAAGTTTACGCAAACATTGTAGTAGACAAACTAAAACAGCCCGACCAATACGGTAATACTCATACGGTTTTTATGAGCCAAAGTAAAGAAGAACGAGCCGCAAAAAAAGACAGGGTTTACATAGGCAAGGCGAAAGAAATTGTTTTTGATGGCAATAAGTCAAGCGGATATGTACCTGAACACAATTCCGGAAAGGATTTAGGTTTTTGATATGAGCAAAACAAAAGAAGCATTCATGGAAATGCGTGAACAAGAAATAGCAGAACTACAACTACCAAGCCCGTCACAAAGTTTATCACGGGTACTACCTACTTTAAAACAGCTTGACGCTGCAAGTATTGATACTTTAGCACGTGCCTTAGTTAACGAAGTGGGTGAGGGAACAAGGGACGGTGTCGACCTCTTTACGTTAGCAACGAAATTAAGCCTGTTTGCCGATACTTTGAAAGAAAACGTAAAAAGCTACGTTTATGGTAAAACATTAGCACAGAAAGGAGATAAATACGTTTTAAATGGCGTTGAGTTAACCCCGGCAGAGATAGGGACGAAATATTCCTACGAAAGCTGTAAAGATACGATGTGGGAACGCTTAGACGCTGACTTTAAAACAGCTAAGGCACGTAAAGAAGAACGTGAAAAATTCCTTAAAACAATTAAGGGTAAGGTAACTGTTGTGGATGACGAAACGGGCGAAGTAGCTACTATTTATGAACCTGTTAAATCAGGGCAAAGTGGTTACAGGTCGAAAGTACTTTAAGATCAAAAGGGGGCATTGTTAAACAGGTAAATGCAAATAACAAATTTAGTTTTGTGCAACGATAGGAGAGGGATGAAGCCCCGCCCTCTCTTTCGTTTTTTAATTACAACATCATGGCAAAAAGTAGCAACTGGACGGTAAAAGACCTTCAAGATAAAAACCTGGTTGAACATAACGGGAAGTTTGTCAATGTCAAAACTTTAGTTGACCCTAAACCCGACAAGCTAAAAGCCTTTCAGGAAAAGCAAAGGGAAGATATTGAAGCATGGAACGCCAAGCATCCCGTTTTAGGAACACCAAAGGAAAACCGAAAGATACTTAATGCCCTAAAGGTTGAACAAAACGGGATAAAATTTGACTCGCGTTTAGAATTATATTGTTATAACGCATTAAAGGCCGCAGGAATTGATTTTGAGTTTCAGGTGAAGTATGAGTTACAGCCAAAGTTTAAATACAATGGCGAGACTATTAGGGCTATTACGTTGACCGTTGATTTTGTTGTTGGTTCTAAGAACTTAATTATTGACACTAAGGGTTTTCAAACACAACAAGGGGCTATCCGTTGGAAAATGTTAAAACATCATTTGTTAAGTTTTTGCGGGATACAACCAATTATTGAACAGCCTAAAAACAAAAAAGAAGTAGATTTACTGATAAATAAAATACTGTACGAGTTATGACACTACAACAATACCAAAACAGAAAAGAAGCCCTATTAGAATTAATAAGGGAACACAAGGAAAACTGTATGAGATACCTTGATTATGAAACAGTCAAGAACATGAAAATAGAACAGTTAGAACAAATCTATAACTACGATGACCAAATGGTTGACGTGTATTCACAAGAGTTACTTTTACTGGAAG
>Ga0208387_1000229_pt1 | contig 17760 bp, 20 predicted proteins | sample CryBogCBH27Jul09_FD_184611 | JGI IMG/M metagenome (GOLD analysis project Ga0208387, IMG submission 184611) | Freshwater microbial communities from Crystal Bog, Wisconsin, USA - CBH27Jul09 (SPAdes) | ecosystem: Environmental > Aquatic > Freshwater > Lake | place: Crystal Bog, Wisconsin, USA...
GCCGGGAGGCGGCATCGGGCCACCCTGGGGAGGGGCCTGGGGGATTGGCTGGGTGCCCATGATGTCGTTCCCGGCGCCGCCGGTCCCCAACATATTCGCCAGCATGCCGGGGTCGAACCGCCCTAACGCCGACGTAACCTCTTGGTCATCCTTCAATTTTTGCAGTTGGATATCAGCCTGTTCCTGGGCGTTCGCCCCCTGATACATCAGGCCGATGTTGCCGAGGGCGTTCGAGAAATTGGCCATTGTGCCCTCCTAGGGTGCCCCGGTGGTGTTAAACCCGCCGTTGGCGGCGAAATCGGTATACATGTTCCCGGTCCCGACCGGCGCGGCGTTGTACCCAGGATTATACCCCTGGGTTCCCGATCCGAATTGGTCGGTATACCCAGAACTGTAGCTCGGCGACGGAGTGTTGAAGGTGTTATAGAGGCTCTTGACGTTATTGGCCAATCCCGTCATCCCCGAGCCCATATTGTACATGTTCGTCTGCCCCTGTTGCCAAGCGCGCTGCTGGGCGCTCGCGTAGGCATTCTGGGCCTGCGTCCCGAGACCCATATAAGCCTGGGAGTTCGCCAGCGACTGCTGGTAGGGGGTCATCGCCGTCTGGTATGCATTCTGGTAATTGTTCAGCGCAGTACCCTGGTTGCCCATGATCGTCTGGCTGGTATTGTACGGGGTTGCCCCAGCATTGAGGTTGAAGCCGACGCCGGTGTTCGCTAGCCCCGCCGCCGTCGTGTCGAGATTGGCGTAATTGCCCGCCGCCGAGCCAACGTTGCCATAGTCGCCGATGAGGTTGTTGTAATACTGGTTTTGCAGGTTGTAGGGCATAGCCGCCCCGGCGGCGTATTGGTTGCCTGCGGTCCCGTAGAGATTGGCAGCCGTGGAGGCCCCACTGGTAAGCCCGGAAACCCCTTGCCCGAGGGCGCTGCTTGCAGTGGATAGGCCTTGGGTCTGGCGCCCGAGCTGCGCATTCTGCCAAGCGATATTGAAATTCTGGTTGGACTGGTTCTCGATCCCCTGCCCGGCGGCAGAGGTGTCCAGCCCGCGAGCCTCAAGCCCGGCGCGGGTCTGGTCGGTGTTCTGTTGGAACTGCTGGGCGTACAGCGCCCCCTGGGGATCGAACGCAGTCCCGAGAACCGCGTTTGCGCCACCCTGCAAAGTAGCTGCGGCGCCTGTCGCGTAGGGCATGAGAGTGCCAGCCGCCTGGGTATCCGCCAGGGCGCCCTGCTGGAGCATGCCGCCCCCAGTCTGCGCCCCGGATAGGGCTGCACCAGTGTAAGGATTGGTCGCTGCGGCCTTATAAAGATCCTGCGCCCCGGCAATCAGGCCCCCCGCATCGTAAGTAGCTCCAGCAGCCCCCAGCGTTGGGGCGACGAAGTTGCCGTACTGCTGCCCAGCCTGCGTCCCGGCGTTCTGATAATTTATGGCATACGGGTCGTTGTAGCCCTGCTGCATCAGGTTCTGATACATCGGACTGATGGTCGGCCAAGGGCTCTGCCCGGTGATGTAGCTCTGCTGGTTCTGGAAGTTGGTGTCCTGGCCGGACAGGTTGTTGGGGATGTAGAAGTTCGTCCCCGATCCGCCCTGGGTGCCAGTATAAGGGCTTCCGCCACCCCCGCCACCAACAAGCCCTGAAATGGCGCTCCCCAAGCCTATCGCCCCGGTGATTGCCCCTATGAACCCCCGTTTGCGTTCCTGCGCCCGCTGACGCTGGGTGGGTATGCGGTTGTGGATCCGGCACTCGTTGGGTCTCATAACGGGCTCCTGGCGGCGAGCTGCTTAGCGGCATCGCACTGCAAGTTGACCCTACGGAGCTGCTCCCAGAAGGGGCGCGATAGCGGGGTGTTCCGGCAATGCCTGTGGAGTTTATCGCAGCAGTCGAATAAATCCAAGGCTGCGTAGGATAGGCACAGCACACTCGGGTCGCTTTTTAAGGCTTCCAGGGCGTCAATAAACGGCTGTAAGGGGATTTTTATTCCCAATTTTGTCAGGCTGGCTTCAACATCCTGGATTGGGCGGAATACCGCTGCGCAGGGAAGCCCCGGCAAGTGCCAGCGGATCTGCGGGTACTTTAGCACCAGCCCGGTGTCCACCCCACCACAGGTCTGCAGCGTATTCAGCAGGGCGTAGAAATTAAGGTGGGCGGCGCTCGGGTCATGAACACCGCCCAGAAGTCGGGAAAGCCAGAAAGTGCGGGAGCGAGGGAGCCCCATGACGAGGAACCCCATCGCCCCCTACTCCTTAGAAATCCGTCGAGACGTTGATGATCGCCCCGCCGCCCGCGCCCTGGAGCTGGCAGCCCCAACCCGCCGTCGAAGCGGTGGTCAGGGTCGCCGTCAACCCGAGCTGGGTGGTCGTCGCGCCGTTGCCGAAGACCAGGAAGGTCGAGGCCAGCGTCGAGGTGGTGCTGTCCTGAATACGGAACGTCGAGGTGGACAGTGCTGTACCGGCGAACGTCACACCGGCGGTAACCGGGGCGGCGCGCATCGGCTGCGGCAGCGGCAGGGACAGGGCGCAGGAGGTGGTGCTGGTCAGCACGCCGTTGGCAACCGGGATGCCGGTAGCGGGCTCGGTGATGCTGTAGAAATACCGCTGGTACTTCGCCAGCTCCACGCCGTAGGGGCGGAACTCGTAAGCTGACGGAGCGGTGCCCTGCTCCAACTGGACCTGGGAAAGGGCGAAGCCGTCGGTGGCCCCGGCGCCGGTGGCGGTCGGGGTGAAGCAGATTTCAACCGCGATCTCCTTGACGGAGGTCGGCACGGAGGCGGTCAGGGTGTAGCGGTTCCAGGCCGAGGCTGACAGGGTGTAGTTGGCGGTCGCCAGGGTCGCCAAGCCAGTGAAGGCCGGGGTGATTGCCGGGGACGCCGTGACGGTGCCGAGACCCTCATCCGAGCCGGTACCGGTGATGATGTTGGCAGAGATCACATTGCCGTTGTCAGCCGCCAGCCCCGCCAGAGCCTGAGCATAAAAGCTCAGAACCACCGGCTGACCCTGGAGGTCGATAGCCTCCGAAGTCGGGATTTCCTGGATCGCGCAAACCGGCTGGGTCAGAACGCCAGAGTTGCGATAGACCTTCAGCGACTGGGCGGAACCCACCACCGGAGATGGAGACGAGGTGATGACCTGGGAGTATCCAGCACCCGAGCCGACGTTGGTGTCAACGCACCAGCGGTCAGCCGAGTATCCGCCGGTGGCGGTGCTGTTGCAGCCCGAGGTGGTGCCACCCGCCGTGGCGGCGGTGCCGCGCTGGTAGATGGCGAACTCGCCGTTGTCGATGTAATTGCGGAACGGCGTGGTCGCCATCGACGCTGGGGTGATGCCCGAGTTGATGCTGGTAATCGCGCTGTTCACTGTTGCCTGAACGGTGTCCAGCGGCGCGTTGATGTAGGGGATGTTTGCGGCAAGAGCAGCGTTTGCATACAGGGCAAACGCCGCAACGGAAGCGGTAAGTTTACGCATGGTACCCTCCAAATTAGGCGTCTGCCCGAATGGGTTACTTTACACTGTCTCCACGCTCACGCCAAGGTTGGCTTCCAAGGCGGAAATGTAAGCATCAATATCATGTTGAAACACCGAGGGGAATAATCCTTGCCAACCGATTACCTGCTCGATCCGGTTGCTTTGGTTTATCCAGGTCATCGGTCCCGGCTGCACCAGATCGGGGGTGCAGAGCGGCCAGAGCGGGGCGAAGTCGTGCCGGTTTACCACCCGCACCGGGGCGGTTGGGGCAATCCCTTCCCAGAACCACTGGTTCGCCCCTTTCGGAGCGCCGAAGCTGACCGCATCCGCAGTCAGCTTGGCGTCCTGCGCCAGCCTCAAGGCGAGGTTGGCTCGGACCCCGCCAAGGCTGTGCCCAGTGAATGTGATCGGGCCATTGACCCCGACGGCATGCAACGCCGCCAACACGTCCGGCCACTGCTGCGCCAGCGGGCGCCAGAAGCCAGAATGGGCCACCGCACCGTCTCCAAGGTCTACTCGCCCATTGTCAAGGTCGTCCCAAATCTCGCTGAGGTCGGTATTCTCAGCGAACCGGGTGCCCTGGTAAGCGACTATCCCTTCCCGATAATTGCCGCCCTCCTCAGTGCAGATTACTGCGACGATGTCAGGGTTACCAATCCGGCAGGCATAGGTATAGCCGAGAGCCGCGACCTCCGCTCGAACGTCGGCGTCGGCAATCTTGTACGTCGCCGCCGAGAGCTTCGCTAAACGAAGCAGGATTTGGGCGTCGGTCATTTGCAGTTGGGCAGGGCCGCTGCACTGGGGTCGCCCTGATGGACGAAGGTAAAGTCGTTGGCAAATGGTGGGAAAGCATTGTGCACCACCACGCAGCTATTGGCCTTGTCGGCGGCCAGGGCATCCGCGACATCTTTGACCGAGGTTCCTGCACACCCGGCTAGGGCCAGGATTGACGCCGCGACGAGCAATTCACGCATTGGGGGTCTCCCGATGAACAATCCAGGTTCCTGCCGACATAATAAGGGTCATGGCGGCATTTTGAGTATCCCCGTCCATCGTGATGCCGTAATGCTTGCAGATGGCGAAGATGAGGGTTGAGATGGCACCGGCCACAGTGACGGTTGTCATCGACTTGGATTGGTTGGGGTTCATACCGGCGCCGCCTCGACCGGGGTCAGCTCGCCCACCGGCGGCAGCTCGCCCTGGTCCACCACTTCCGTCACCGGCTCGGTCAGACCCCCCAGATCCCCGGAGACCGCGTCCCCGGTCGGGGTTGGGACCGCCGACAAAACCTCCTTCGGGGGCTCTTCGCGGGCTAAAGGGATGGTGGTGAAGTCCACCCCGTCTGCCAGCTTCCAATTGGCCAGATACTCAGCGACGGTGGCCTTACCCAGCGGGGTGTTGTACCAGTGCTTGTAGTAAGCCGCCTGGGCCTCGGGAGTGACCCCGATGACCCCCGGAGCCCGCTCGTAAATCAATCTGGCGATGGCGGCGTCCCGCACTGGGCCATCCAGCCCCTCGACCGCATCGAACCACTGCACATGGGTATGCTCAACCCAGTTCAGCACGTCGGCGCGGGTGGCGGGCTCAATCTGGAAATCACCCTTAGCCGGACCGCCGCCGATCTGGTCGATGTCCCGCAGCCCGCTTTCCTGCAGCGCGGTGCCGAGCAGGAGCTGCCGGGCCGGAACGCTGTCGAGCCCCAAGGCAACGAGTGCTGGGGCGATAATGGTATCAACGAATTCTTGAGGGGTCATGATAGTCTCCTAGTGTCGTCCAAAAAAATACTTCGCAGCCTCAACAAACGAGATCAGTGATGCGGGGACGCCGACCGCCGCCCGAAGAGCGAACTGGGCTACTTTCCGGTCAGACTCCAGCTCGGTAAGCCTTTTGTCGAGGTCTTCTACCCCACAGGCCCCGGTGTGGTCGGTCATATGCACGGCAATTAACCCAGCGATGTCGTCTTTCGTCGGCATCTTGGAACTGATCTCCTTGATCTCCTTGAAAATCACATCGATCTGGTGCGAACGCTCTGCACCCTGGGCTTCCAGAGACCCGATGGTTTTATACAGTCCAGCGACATCAATTTCAGACACAACCGTGGTCCTTTCGGCTCTCCAACCCCTAGGGATTAATCTTAGCAGCGGCGATGAACAGGGCGTCGATCTGCGCTGGCGTCAGGCCCAGTGCCTGCCCAATCGCTGCAATCGAGGGACTGTCACGCCGGAAGTCCGAGGAGTTGTTCCAGAAGATCGACACATTGGCGTCCGGTGCCGCATTCACCGCTGCCTGCGCTTTCGCCAGCAGCCCGGCATTGTTCAGAGCCGCGAATGCCTGCGCACGGCTGACCGCCTTCGGAACCGGCCCCGCCGCCGCAATCGCCTGCCATGCCGGGATCAGGGCTTGAAGCTGCGTGTCGGTCGGCTGCGCGCCCAGAACAGCGGCATTCCATGTGCAGATGCCATCCGCCTGTCCTTCCGGCTGGCAGGTGGTGTAGTCGCCGGGTGCAACGGTCTTTCCCGCTTGGGACAGCCACACCTGCACCAGGTCGTTCGCGGTTTGCGCCTGGGCCAGCGAGGGCAAGAGCAGCAAAGCGAAGAGTGTCTTTCTCATAGCCATTCCCCTTAGTTGCTGTACTGGTAGAGGGAGCAGGAGCCGGTCGATATCGTCCCGGCAGATGCTTTTACCCTGATGGCCGTCGTCGCATCGCCGCCGCCTTCCCAGGAGCCAAAGAACGACGTCGATACGCCGTGTGCGCTGGTCGTTCCCAAAAGGAAGGCTGCGCCAGTAACGGCGAGGTGATCCCCCGTCCCTGATGCCGGGTGGATATCCATGACGAACAAGTTGCCGGGGCTGGAAGTCGGCAAGCTGTCGTTCATCATGGTGATCGACGCCGCGAAGTTGCTGCCGTACTGGTTGGACACTGTGTAGTTCGCAACCGTGTTGCCATACCCGAGGGTGTCGTAACTTGAGGTCTGCCAGGACGGACCAGCACCAGTCCCGATTTGCAGATAGACCACGTTGCCGCCCGCCACCGACAGCACGAGGCTGTTGCAAGTCAGCCGGTAGTAGGCAATGGCAGACAATCCAGTCCAATTGAGATCGGACGAGCTGCTGGCGGTCTGCGTCGAGATCAGCGTTATGCCAGTGGACCCCCCGGTGCTGCCGCAGGTGATGCCCGTCCCGGCCACATAGTTGAGATGGTTGCCGCCGGTATCGGCGCAGGTCGGCATAGCCTTGTTGGCCAGCGGCGCAGCCGATCCAGACCAGTTGCCAAGCATGGTGTTTGCCGGGGCAATTTCCGAGGGACTGACCTGGGCCAAGGCCGGGCCAGCAGCCAAAGCCAGGAGGAGAGCGAGAAGTTTCTTCATGGCAGCGGCGCTCCGAAGATATAGAAATCTGCCGTCATGGCGGAACCCTGCGGGGTGGTGAGCGAGAGAATGGGTGTCCCAGAATAGGACAGCTCGGCTGATCCGGTTCCGAAAGCCAGTTGCTGAAGGGTAGCGGCGGCGGTCAGCTTTGCATAAACCTGCCCCGCGTAAATGATCGCCTGCCCGCCTTTGGACGCCGCTGTGTAGATGCCGCCTACCGCCGTGGTCGGCGAGCCAGAGGCATTCGTCGCCACAATATCGGTGATGCGGAACTTGGCCGGTAGCGAACCATTGACCGTAAACGGCTGATCCGCCGTCGAGTTGAGATTGGCGCCCTTCAGATAGAACAGAAGCCCCGATGCGCCCGGCGGGCGTCCGCTCACCAAAGCGTAAGACACCAGACGCCAAACGCTCGACCCCTCGTAACGGAAAGTCAATACGTCGCCCGCTGCCGCCGGATACGTCGTCCCGGACCCGATAAGGCCCGTCAGAATAATGTTGGCGTTGTTGGTGAAAATGGGAGTGCTGACGCACTCGACTGTGCGGCACTCGCCGACGTTAGACCCTGCGCCAAAAGACGTTATCGTCGCCGTGCCCGACAGAGCGATGTAATTCCCCAGCACACTATCCAGTAGGGTAGTCGCCGCAGACGCGAGCGCAGCGGCGCTCTCATTGACCACCAAAGGCGTCAGCGTGTCGCCAACTTGACGTGCTGCGGGCCACCCGCCGGGAGTAACCCCATCCTGCACCACAAGGCGCCATTGCGTCAGATCGATGGCAACTTCACCAACAGCCCCGGTGAATGCCAGCACTTGCGCGTGAGTTCCTCGCCGCCATTGGACTTGAGTTGCCATCCATCACCCCTACGGCAAGACGCCTGTTGGTCCGAAATCTACCACGGATAGTGCTGGATCGGCAACGGCCCCCCAATCCCCGATTAGGTTCAATACTGGATCCGCAATACTTCCGTAATCATAAGATGAGTTCAAAGCCGCCGTAAGGTTAGGATCAACATTTATATACCCTAGGGCTTGGTAATGCAAATACATCGCTCCTAGAGAAAGCCCCGGAACAGAATTGCCAGTGATTTGAACCGACATCCTATTGAAAACTACTGGGGCAGGCCAAAATACCCCGTAGGTTGTGGGCTCAGACGGGGCAATTGGCGGGGTCGTAACCGCATAGGTACTTAGCGCGTTATATGATGGATCAAGTACCTTAAATGTTAAAGCAGTCTGCGTAGCAAACCCCATAAAGATGGTATGCTCAATCAGGGCTTTCTCGGATAGAATACTGGTATCCTCAGGGAGAACCCCAGTCTGGTATGCAAAAGTTAACTGCGTCCCAAATTCCGCGTAAGTATCCGTAACCCCAGGAAGCACATTAGATTGATAAATCACCCCCGGCTGCGTGGGATTACTTACCAGAAATGATGCTCCAGCCGCAATAATGCAATCGTAAGTCAGGGTGTGGGGGCCGGTCCAGATTTCACGGATCTCATCCCACCAGTATTCAAATTTCTCGTAGCTTCCGCCCATGAGGAAATCGACTACCGCCCGATACGTGCCCTGGTTATATGCGCAGGCCGTCCGGCTCGGGGTCAGGGCGGTCATGAAGGGCAGCACCACCTCACCCACCGGCTGGCTCACCTGCCCATCCAGCCCGACGGTGCGGATACCGTCGATAGCAAGGAACGACACCCCGCCGGGGGTCACCGCGGGGCTGCGAGGGGATTGGGTGCCTACCCCAGAGATAACTTGGTTCAGCGATAGGGTACTGAGCGCCAGATCGCCCTGCACCTGCCAGATGCCGAAAGCCTTGAAGATCAGCAATGCCTGGGCGATACCGCCGGTATTTGTCGCATAATACGGCTGGGGCGACATTGAAGTGATAGCGTCGGCGCCGCCGCAAGTCAGCGAGTTGGTCGCATTCGCCATGTTGGTGGGTACCAACACGTCGGTGAAATATGCTGTGTTGCCGCAGGCGAAATAAATCCGGCCATTGAAGTTGGCGCAGAAGGTTGGGACGCTCGGAAGCGGGTTAGTCCCGGTGTTATAGGAGTTGTATGCCGGACTGTTTCCCCCGGCGCCGCTGATAATCCCAAAAAAATTTGATCCCACGCCGCTGTAGCCTGGGTGGGTGAACACCACATAGCCGCCGACGAAATCGACCGTAGGGGGCGTCCAAGCCCCGCTGGTGGCCGGGCTGCGGGGGACGTTCGCCCCAGTCACTCCAGTGATGCCCACAAAAACCCCGGCGGCGAGGTCGTAGCAGAAGGGCTCGTCGTAGCCAGCATTGCGGGCCGAGGCGATGAAGCCCCAGACGCGGGTACCGGACTGACGCATCACTGAGATGTACCCAGGGCTGGAAAACCCACCAGAGGCGAAGTCGATGGCTTTGAATGCGGCTGGCCGGGGGACAAACATGCCGGGAGTCGTCGGACTCGGCATGAGGTTCTGGCAAGCCAGCATGCCGCCCTTCTTCGACATGTTGCCATCGCGGCTGTCCGACAAGCCCATCGGGACGAAGGGCATCGGCAAGACGTCGCGAATGGCCATCTTAGAAGCCCGTCTGCTTGGTCGGCTTGAGACTTTCCGTCGAGCGGAAGCGCCGCCGATCCAGGGTCACCTGCTGGGCGTACCCGCTCTTGTCGTCATCAATCATCAGATAGCGGTCGAGGATCTGCACGGCCTCATCCAGCAGAGACTTGTGCCGGGTATCGTCGGTCAGCATGGCAATATCTGCCGTCAGCCGCTTGATCAGATACTGCTGGTTGGGGAACCAGGGGATTACAGAACTGGTCTCGGGGGTCAAGATATCACTCGGCTGCGACTGGTACCGGACGGTCACCGCCAGCGACAGCGCCGGTGGAGGCCAGAAATAGATGGTCGGCGGGCTGGTCTCGATCTGGGTAGCATACTGCTCGGGATAGTTGCTAATCCCCGGCCCCTGGAACATCTGGTCGTAGTCTTCCAAGGGGATCTGGTTCAGATAAAAAATCGTCCCGTTGACCGAGTAAAAAACCTCCCGCGCCCGCAGGTAATCGGCGGGCAGGGCGTAGCTGGCCCCGGCGCCAGTGACGTTCAGCGTGGCGGTCTTCCGCAGCTCATCGAAGTCGTAGGTCTGCGCCAAATAGGACAGAATCAGGTTGAGGAACTGTCCGGCCTGGGTCGTATAGCCGGACGTTCCCCTCCCTGCGGACAGGGCAAGCGCAACGATCTGTTGGGCTTGCAGCGCCATTTACGCGGCATCCCTCTGGCATTCGGCCAGGAAGCCGCGTTTGATATCGATGTCGTCCTCAAGACGCCCGATGTTGATCACCACCGCCTCGCGCTGTTGGCGCTCCTGGGCAGACAGGGGCTTGTTGCCCTGCCGCTTGTCCAGCCGCTCGACGTCCTCGCGCATGTTGCGCAGGTTGCGCTCCATCGAGGCGATCTCGGCTTCCAGGTTGATGATGCCGCTCTTCGCCTGCTGGCGATTGATGGCTTTCAACACCTTGTCCAGGGTGGCATTGATGTCGTCCAACGAGGCCTCGGGGCCAAAATTCCCACCGACCGAGAGCTGACGCGAGGCGCCCAGCTCTGCGACGATGTTGAACCCTACGGGGCCGGATTTGTAATCTCCACTCATGCTCTGCTGCTCCTATGCGGCTCGGTTGGGCCGAAGCACCGGCGCTTGGGGCTTCCGATATGCGTTGCTCCGGTTCTTGCGATCCGAGATCTCATTTTCATGCACCCAGGTCCGGTGCACGATCTCCAGGATGGTCGGGACCGCCTTCGGAGCGAAATTGTAAGTTACCCCATGGTGATAGTCTACCCCATCGATGGTAATCTTATTGGAATGCGGCGCGAGATCAATGGTGATTGCCACCATCTCCTCGCCTTCCTGCAATCCACCCTCGGCCAGCATCTCACGCTTCAGCTTGGCCTTCATTTCGCGGCGCTTGGCAGCCTTCAACAGGGCGAGCTGCTCGGCCTCAAGTTCTTGCCGAACCTCAGCCTCAATCTGGGCTTCATCAATCGGATCCAGCTCAACCGCGCCGGGGATGATCTGATCAGTGTCTTTCGTCTTTGCCATGCTCATGCTCCAGAAAAAGTGGGGAGGGGCGCTACCCCCTCCCCGGTAGGGTTACGAGAAGGTCGCGGCGAAGAGCGAAGTGCTTTCAATCCGCATCAGGAAGTTCTGGTTCTCGATCAGGGTGCCATACATCACCTTCCAGCCGATGATACGGAGCTGGTTCAAGGGGTCGGACTTGTCCGCCGTCTTGAGGTAGGTGAACTTCGGATCGTCCAGCATCACCTGCCCATAGGCATTCTTGCCGATGACGAAGCTCGGGAACACCGTGATGCCGGTCGCCGGGGCGGCAGGCGGCGTCTGGGCGGTGCCGACACCCGTGATGGTGACGGTGGAGCCGGACGCGATCTGCACGGCTTGGCCGGTCAGCGGGCCGCTGGTGGGGCCAGAGGCCGACAGGCCCAGGTTCACCGGCGAGCTGGTGGTGCCGACATAGACGTTGAACACGTATCCGGCCAGGGTCGGCACGGTCACGCTGATCGAGCCGTTGGGGCCGGTCACCGAGATCGAGGCGGACACCTGATAGATGCGCTGCTCGTAGTTCTGCTGCTGCGGCGAGCCGGTCACCTGGACGTAATAGGTGCCGGTGGCCAGCGACCCGGCGGCGCCCGCCGTGCCGTTGACCTGGGCCACACCGACGAAGAACGGAACCATGTTCGACCGGCAGAAGCGAATGCCGCCCCACTCGCCCAGCTCGTTGTTATAGAGCTTGTTGACGTCGCTGTAGGACCACGCGGTGACCACCGTGGTGTTCTCGCGCATGTCCTGCTCGACCAGCGGATGGATCAGGGCGACATAATGCTGGAAGCCGCGAGGGTTGGTCGAACCCTTGCCGGGCTTGTCGGCCTGGATCTTCGCGCTGGGCTCGGTCTGCCCCATGAACTGGGGGACGCCGATGGTGTAGAACGCGCCAGCGGCGCGGTTCACTTCATGCGGGGTCAGGATGTCCGAGGTGGCTGCGGTGCCGCCGTTACGGATACCGGCGCGGCTGCCGCGAGCGGTATTGTCGTAGGAGGCGTAGTTGATCTGGGTGCCCGCCAGCAGGTTGGTGAATGTGTTGCGTTCCAGCGTTTCAGCCATCTGCAAGGCAACCAGATCGGTCGCGAGCTGGAACAGCGGATGGAAGATGGTGAACTCGGCGACGTCGGTGATAGTCACCTTGTCGCCCCACTGCTGGGCCACCGCCGAAACCTGGGCGAGAGGCATGCTCTCGCCGACCGGCGGGACGCCTTCCGACAGCGGCGCCGTCGGCAGGTTCAAGCGGTCGTAGCGGGAAGCCTCATAGGTGGTGCCGCGCCCCTTGGGGAGGCGAAGCATGTCGCCGAACTGATAGGCGACGAGCTGCCGCTGAACCAGCGGCATGACTTTCTTCTGAATGTAGGGGACGACGTCGCCGGTATTATAAGCGCCGCCGCTGTTAAAGTTTGATGCCTGATTAACTGCCATGGTGAAACACCCTCCAGGTTATGCCGGGCGGGTGTTTCACCCGCTGGCTTAGATATACTGATCTTTCAGGCGGCTTTCCAAAGCTTCCAGGCTATCATCCTGTCCGCGACGTCCACCCGCCATGTCACCACGCCCGCTCGCTGGGCGTCCCTTGGCTGCGGCCTTCTTTGCGGCGCCATTGGCTCGCATTCTGGCCCCGGCCTTGGTCCCTTTTTCCAGGGCGTCCTTCCCGATCAGGTGGTACAGGATGTTCTCGCGGGAGACGTTTTTGCCGTCCTTGAGATAATCCGCCTTCACCTTCTCGACCCGATCCGCGTATTTCGCGTAGGTCGGGTTTACCGACGCCCTGGCTTCGAAACTCGCCTTTTCAGCCATCTCAGCCATCTGGAACTGAGTTTGCTGAAGTTGAAACTGCATCTGGTTGAACCGCTGATCGGCGATGTAGGCAGCGCGCTCGTCAGGGAGCATGTTGTCCAACTTCGCCCGCTCAGCAGCTTCCCACGCTGCCCGATCCTGGTGGGTGCGCTGCTGTTGGAACCGCTGAAGATCCTCCTCGACCTTCTTTGCCCGCTCCTCAGCTTCCTTCGCCCGCCGGGCCAGGACCGCAAACCGGCCCTCTTTCTTCGCCTTGACCTGGATTGCGGCTTTGGCTTCCTCGTCGCCGTCATCGGCGCCCTCATCAGCCTCGTCGCTTTCCTCAGCCTCGTCTCCTTCCTCGACTTCGTCCTCGATCTCAAGCTCGTCTTCAGCTTCCAGGTCAAGTTCGTCCTCGGGACCGTCAAACTCAGTATCAGCCATGCTCTTCTCCTAAGGTGCTAACGGCAACCACTCGCGGACCAGTAACGCTGGTCAATCGGTGCAAATATTTAAACCACACCATACATGGCGTTGTCTAGCGGGGAACTCTACCAGGATCCTGCAGTTGGTCCTGATGGATTACTCCTGGGGGTTGCTGCCCACCTCGCGGCATCCCAGGCATGGCCCCCTCTCGGGGTCCGCCCGGCCCGCCTGGCCCAGGTAATCCTTGCGTCGGGGGTTGGGCCTGCATGGCTTTCTTCTGCAAGGCCTGCTGGTGCTTCATGATATGCGCCTTGAAGGCATCCATCGGCGATCCTTGCGAGAATGCCTGCTGGGCGGCGCGGAAATGCACCTGCATGTGCTGCGGGTCGTTGTCACCAGGGTGGACCTCCACCGGATGCCCAGCAGCCATCATCATGTCCTCGATCTCCGGGGCCACCGTCATCTTATCCCGCTCGTCAATGAGGATCTTCGGCGCCAGACGCGGTCCGTAAACTTTCTCGGCGGCGTCCTCCAGCAGCGGGGCCAGATTGAGTGTCAAGCCGCCTAGGAGGTCCGGCGGGGTTCCCTTGAGGACGTTGGTGAAGGCGATCATCTGCTGAACCTGCTGGGCACTGCGGGTGACCTCGACGCCAATCCATTTGAACTGGTATTGGGTGTCCATGGTCGAAGGCTCGACCTCTTCCAGGATCGCGCTGACCCCGAGGCTGCCAAACTGGCGGACCAGGGTTTTCTCCTCGCGATACTGATGGTCCATCTCGTAGAACCAGCGCAGCAGCGGGGTGAAGATGCTCTCCTCCAGGATCGTCACCGCATCGGCGGTGGACTCGATGGCCACCGCCTGCTCCTGCGAGGTTTCCGCCTGGGTTGGCTTCTTCCGGCCACCGCCCTGGGGCATCATCGCCGGGTTGACCGACAGGCTCTGCATGCACTGGGATTTCAGCGCGCTGACCAGCTCAAAGGCTTCCTTCCAGATCGGCGGAAACTCAACAATCTTGGTGGTGTTGGGATCGGTTAGCCAGATTGCCGCCATATTCAGGATCATCGACCCGGTCCGAGGATTTTTCTCCGGGTCGGTCATGACGATGGGGAGCAAAGCATACTGGGCGCTGTCGAGGCCCATGTTGAGAGCGTCGTTGGCGGCATACTGGGTTTCGGCTATTGCGGATACCGGCGAAACGCCCCAGAAGCTGCCACCTACCCTTTTGAGGGGGGCCGACAGCACGGGCGCCCGGTCGTTCCAGTTGGGATTGCGTTTCAAACTGAGACACATGCTCTCACCAGCGTGATAACTAACCGACCAGCCCTTGTGCTTGCCGAGCTTTATCCGCTTGGTCCAGACCATGTAGATCAGCGCATGCTTGGTGCCGCCGTCAAATTTCACCCCGGCGGCTTCCGCCTTGTCCTTGTCGGGGTTGGGCTGCTGGGTGTTAGCGGACAGGGAGAAATTCTCAACCAGGGTCTCGCCGGTCTTCTTGTCGAACTCTCCGTTCTTGATCCGGCGCTTGATCTCCTGCTTCGACATGCGCAGCGCGATGGCGACAACCTCGGCAGCCTCGGGATTGGGCGCCGTCGCGGGCAGGACGCAGATGTCGCTGTCGGCCACCACCAGCACCTCGGGGGTGCGGTCGGTAATCTCCTCGTCCTCAACCGTCTCGTACTCGTCATCCAGCTCCAGCTCGCCCATCGTCACGGGCTTCTTGACCCGCTTGGTGATGGTCCGCTTGGTTTCCTTCCACTCCACATAGAGCGAGTAGTGGCCCTCGACGTCACCGTTGCGCAGCAGGGCCGGGGTAATCTCGCGGAGTTTGGCCGTCCCGACGTAATGCTCCAGCAGGCTGATGGTGCCGTGGGGGATCTTCTGGTCGTTCGTCACCACGTCCACATGCCGTCCGCTGGCGGGGAACAGGGTGTTGGTGAACCGGGTAACCCGCGCCTCGATGGCATCATGGATTACCGGGATGAAGGCGTGGCTGGTACCGTTGTAAGCCTGCTTCTCGGTGAGATTGCAGTTGTAGATGTCCCAGTATTCCCGGTTCGCTTCCGCCCGCGAGTTCTTATCGGCAAACCCCTTGACCACGTCATCATAGAGATCACCGATGTCCTCCTCCAGCCCGTTCTGCTGGGAGTAATCCTTATCCCTCGGGGTCAATTTGGTCTTTGCCACAGCGTCACTCCTGGGGTCTGGCCGAAATAAACCGGCGTCCGTTGCCGGTATACTGCCAGTTTATTGAGCTGTCGTCATCTCCCTCGATCTGCGACACCGCGTCGAACTCGCCGACGAGGGCCTCCAGACCCTGGATCAGCCAGCGATACTGGTTGTCCTCGGGCTGGTCGCTGACCCGTCCGGCGGCGTCCATGCTGCGGGTGTAGCCGCCCAGCAGTCCGTTGATCCCCCAGACCGCATCGGGGCTGACCATCAGACCGGGCTCGCCATGCACCTGCTTGCGCAGCCAGGGGGTGAGCATGTCAGGCCGGGGACTGCGGCTCTGGCGGATGTTAATGCCTTTACGTCTGGCAGCGGCGATCAGCCCCGAGGGGTCGTAGCGGTCGAAGCGTTCCGCCGGGGCAAAGATCAGGACTTGGCGTCCGGCCAGTATAGCTGCCTCAGGGACGACCACATCAAGTCCATCAGCAGCGTTGCCATCATGCACCCAAGATCCGAGGACTCGTAAAGTGTTGTCCAGTCGCTGGACGAGGACGCCCGTGAATAGACCAGCCGTGGCGTTGACGGCGAGGAAGACGGGCTTGCGGGGATTGGCGGTGAAGGGTTGATCAGCAACGTGAGCTGGGGAGAAGTCTTCATAGATCGGCCTCCCTGGACGCATCCGAAGGGCATAGGCTAGCGCATTCGCCACGTCTTTTCTACCGCTGGGGAAGGCCAGAAGCTCAGCGACGAGGTCGGCGCAGTCAGGGCTCAGCTCGACCTCCCCCGCTTCGAAGAACGGTTGCAGGCTGCCGATGAACCCATCCTTGTCCTTGGGAGCGCGGATTGATCGTCCGGTTACCAGCGGGAGCGTCACCCCCCGCCGCACCTGCTCGGTGCGCAGCGGCTGCATGACGAACTCCTCCAGACCATCCGGCTCGACGCCGATCTGCACCGGCTGGAACGTATCGTTCAGCTCAAACAGCGCGTTCACCTGCTCATCGGGCTTGTGGAACGCGCCAAAGGCCTTGCGGACATAGAGCCGCTTGCCGCCGATCCAGCTCCACACGGCATAGCCGGTGCGGGCCGAGGTGCGGATGCGCGTGGTGCGCGCCGGGTCGCAATAGAGGTACGTCGCCGCCCAGGGAGGCGCTACAGGATTGATGCGGATATGGCGGGACTGAAACAGCTTCGTCGCCGGATCCTCGGCCTTGCACAGATACTCCTGGGCAAACAGGGTCGCCTCGCCGTTCTCGCTGAAGGTGCGCCACAGCTCCTTCAGCTTGGGGAGCGGGAACCGGGCGGGCCACAGGCTCTCCACCCACTCATCGGGGATGAGGCTGGCCGGAAGGGCAGCGGGGAAGATCTTGGATACCCAGTCCGGCAGGATGCGGAGCTTCTCTAGAAGGGATTTCGGGTCGAGGGGCGTACCATTGATGCGAATGCGACCACGCGGGTCCATCGCCGGTATAACGGAGGCAAGAAGCCACCGGAGCATCTTTTGCCGGGCCTCCTCGGTAGCGGCGTTCTCTTCGTCTTCCAGATCGTCACCAAGCACCAGATCGGGGCGCCATTGCAGGTGCCGGGTGCCGCGTAGTGACTGACGGGCACCCAGTGCCTGGATGACCACGCCGTTCTTGAGAACGATCTTGTTCTCGTTCCACGTCGAACCGACCTGCTCGCCGAAGAGGTCCAGAATGTGTTCATTGGTCTCCAGCTCATGCTTGATTGCCTGGAGCCGCTCACAGGCGCGTGGGTAGCTGTTGCCGAGGATGAGGATGTTGTGGCACCGCTCAAACAGCGCCTCCAGGATGGCGAACTCCTCCAGGATGGACGACTTCGCCCCGCCACGGAACGCCATGATCACCACCCTGGGGGCGGTGCTGGAATAGAGATTGATGATCTCGACGTGGAATTCCGGCGTCTCGTCGGGGTGCCGGTGGTCGAACAGAACCTGATGCGCCAGCACCCGGTCAGCCGCCAGGGCGCCGATCATGTCCTCGCGGGTGGCGACGGGATCGGTCACAGCTTATGGTGCGTGAAAGTCCCGATGATCTCGGACTGCAGGTTCTTCCCATGGCTGGGGGCGTCGAAGAAATCATCGGCGGCGCTCTGCGGCACGTCCTTGTAGACATAGGTGCCGCCACGCTTGAACGTGACGTGCAGCTCCTCGGTGTCCGGGTCGTAACCGGCGCTCTGGATATGTGACGAATGTAATGGGCGATGCTGGACGGCCATTGGTAGCTCCACGGGCATGATCACCACGGTGCGCCCCCGAAGGGTCTGGCGAGGCAAGCCTCATGCCAGACCCCCCAGGAGCATGACCGTGGAGACGATCACCGGGGAGGGTACCTGACGTTTTCGCAATAATCCAGGCAAAATTCCAATTTTTCTGCGCGCAAACCATAAGGTTTTTGAAAACGATGCGCGACTTGGGGAGGTCGGAGCAAATTTTTCACCCCCGCCCCC
>Ga0208387_1000231_pt1 | contig 17605 bp, 20 predicted proteins | sample CryBogCBH27Jul09_FD_184611 | JGI IMG/M metagenome (GOLD analysis project Ga0208387, IMG submission 184611) | Freshwater microbial communities from Crystal Bog, Wisconsin, USA - CBH27Jul09 (SPAdes) | ecosystem: Environmental > Aquatic > Freshwater > Lake | place: Crystal Bog, Wisconsin, USA...
CTAATAAAGTCAGCAAAACCCGCCGCATTTAAGAAAAACGTGGCTATCGAGGTAAAAGCCGGTCGTCCTGTTAAGCAAGCAGTAGCAATCGCATATAGCGAAAAACGTGAAGCAGAAAAAAAGAAAGGTAAGAAAAAATGAGTTTAGATACATTGAAACTAGAGTTTGAACATTCCGTCCAAGAAGTTGAATTAATCCTTGCTGGATTACGTAAGCTTCCAATGGAAGTCGTATTAGAGCTATACAACAAGATTCATGGCAGCGCCAAAGCTATGGTTGATGAGCATTTAGCTAGTCAGCCAATAGAAGTGCCAGCAGATAGCATTACTGTTACATCAACTGAACAATCTGTTGCGTAAATACGACAAAAAGTATTTATAATTCAAGAATATGAGCCAACAAACGAATAATTCAAAGGGTGGACAGCCTGGCAACAACAACGCCAGCAAGAATAAGCCATTTCTGGATGCTATGCGTAGGGCATTGGCGCAGAACCCCCAAAAGATTGGCAAGATTGTTGATAAGGTGCTTGAACAAGCAGAAGCGGGTGAAGCATGGGCTGTAAAGGAAGTAGCGGATAGATTGGATGGCAAACCAATCGCCATCCAAGAAATCCAAGGACCCAATGGCTCTGAACTGAAAACCGGTGTGGTGATAACTTTTGTGGAACCTGATGGAACCGTCACAACAGATTGAAGAAGCCATTGCTAGAGAACGGTTTCCAGCCAAGTTAAAATGTTTATTTGAACCCAAACACTCCCGCTATAGAATTTTGTACGGCGGACGTGGTGGTGCAAAATCTTGGGGAATATCCCGTGCTTTATTGATTAAAGGCATCAAATCCACGATTAGGGTCTTATGCGCCCGTGAATTTCAAACCAGCATTAAAGATTCTGTCCATAAGCTATTAAGTGACCAAATCTATGCTATGGGTTTAGAAGCCCATTATGAAATTACACAGACCACTATCAGGGGTATCAATGGCACGGAGTTTATCTTTGCCGGCATTAAAAACAATATCAACGGCCTAAAATCTATCGAAGGCATTGATTATTGCTGGGTAGAAGAAGCAAATAACGTTACGGCCCATTCTTGGGACATATTAATTCCTACCATCCGTAAAGAAGGCAGCGAAATATGGGTATCGTTTAACCCTGAATTGCCAACTGATGAAACCTATAAGCGGTTTGTTTTAAATCCGCCCGACAACGCCATAGTTACTAAACTGAATTGGAATGACAACCCATATTTTCCTGAAGTATTGGATTTAGAACGCCAGGCATTGCTATTACGAGATATAGAAGCTTATAACAATATCTGGGAAGGTATTCCACGTTCTACCATTGATGGCGCTATTTTTGCCAAAGAAATGACCATGGCTGAACTGGAAGGGCGCATTTGTAATGTTCCGTATGACGGAACTAAGGGCGTTCACGTTGTATTTGATTTGGGGTGGAATGACCATACAGCCGTGTGGTTTGTACAGCTATACCCAACAGAAACACGCTTAATACGGTATTTAGAAGATAACCAACAGACAATTAGTTATTGGTTAGCAAAAATTTTATCTTACGGTTACATGATTGATACCATATGGTTGCCACACGATGCCAAAGCAAAATCCCTAGGAACTGGTCGTTCCATAGAGGAAATTGTACGGCAAATGGGCCATAAAACAAAAGTATTAGACCGTGTTCCGGTTATAGATTCTATTAACGCCGCCCGTACAATCTTCAACAAATGCTATTTTGATAGAAATAATTGCGAAGAAGGTTTAGAATGTCTTAGACATTACCGGTACGATGTTGATGAAAATGGGCAGTTTAGCCAGAAACCATTGCATGACCATTATTCAAATGGGGCTGATGCGTTCCGGTATATAGGACTTATGATTAACGAACCAAGGAAGCCGGTCAAAAGAACCGTTCCCCATGTTCAATCCAGTTGGATGGGCTAGATTATGGCAGAAATGGTTGAATACGAATACGACCCACGAATTGAAGATGCTAAACAATTCTTACGATTTGCGGCCGATGCCGATACCAACAACCGTTCTGAAGCCCTTGATGATTTAAAGTTTGCTGGTGGCGACCAATGGCCAGTAGAAATCCAGAACAGTCGGTCCGTTGAATCCCGTCCTTGTTTAACTATCAATAAGGTGGATGCTTATATCCGCCAACTATGCAATCAACAACGTCAGCAGCGCCCTAGAATGAAGGCTCATGGCATGAACCATGAATCTGACGAACAAATGGCAGAAATCATTACTGGTATCTGCCGCCATATTGAAAATCAATCCAATGCAGACCACGCCTACGATACCGCTTATGAATCAGCCGTGCGTATGGGTTGGGGATATTGGCGTGTAAACACACGTTACGTTAACGAACGTTCATTTGACCAAGAAATCTACATTGATACGATTGACAACCCCTTTACCGTATATTTTGACCCTAACTCGGTGCTACCTGACGGTTCAGATGCTGAAAAAGTGTTAATCACAACGGTAATCCCTAAAGAAAACTTTAGAGCTATGTACCCAGGCGCCGAAGATGGAAGCGGATTTAGCCAACGTGGTACGGGTGATAGCGATGCAGAATGGGTAATGAAAGAAGATATTCGTCTTGCTGAATACTTTTATACCAAGATTGTTAACACCGAATTAATTTTGCTATCTGATGGTTCTCACGTTTATGAAGATGAAATGCCAGACCCCAAATTATTGGAAGCCGCTGGTATTTATGAAGTGTCCAGACGTACATCATGGCGTAAAGAAATCCATTGGTGCAAGCTAACAGCTATGCAAATCCTTGAAGAAGGTCGCTGGATTGGTAAACACATTCCAGTTATTCCTACCTATGGTCAACAATTAGTCATTGAAGGCAAGCGTAAAAAATTTGGCTTGGTACGAATGGCAAAAGACCCCCAAAGAATGTATAACTTTTGGGTTACATCCATTACAGAATCCGTTGCCTTGGCGCCCAAAGCAAAATGGATTATGGCTGAAGGACAGGACGAAGGCCATGAAAACGAATGGGCACAAGCCAACACTAAAACTATGGCTTATTTACGGTATAAGCAAACAGATACCGATGGCCAGCCGGCACCACCCCCCATCCGCCAAGCACCGGAACAACCGCCAGCGGGAATTATGTCAGCGGCGGCGGGAATTAATGCAGACTTAATGGCTGTAGTGGGTATTTATGACCCAAGTCAGCTTCCACAAGGCAATGTGTCAGGAAAAGCCTTGCAAGGTCAGCAAATGCAAGTGGACATGACTAATTTCCATTATTACGACAATTTGACACGTTCTATTGCCCATACTGGACGCATTATTCTTGACCTGATTCCTAAAATTTATGACAAAGAACGAGTAATGCGGATTATTGGGGATGACGGCAAGCCTAAAGTCATCACTATTAATCAAAAAGGTCAGGACGAAACCGGCGTTGACAGAGTTTTAAATGACGTTACCGTTGGTGAATATGACATTGTGATGGATACCGGCCCTGGCTACAGCACTAAACGCCAAGAAGCCGTGGAATCTATGATGGCAGCTTTAACTGCTAACCCTAATTTGTTTGGTCAAATCGGTGATTTGGTGTTCCGCAACATGGATTTCCCAGGCGCTGAAGTTATTGCAGACCGTTTGGCTTCTGTTAATCCATTAGCCAAAATTGATGACAATTCCAAGATTCCGCCACAAGTTCAAATGCAAATTCAGCAAATGCAAGCTGCAATGCAACAAATGGGCCAGCAAAATCAGCAGTTACAGATGATGATTAAACAACGCCAAGACATTGAACAGGTTAAACAAGTCCATGAGGACCAAAGAGCCATGCTCAATGCTAGGGTAAAAGTCAATGACCAGAACACTCGGTCTATTACAAGCCAAAACAAGATGGAAATTGATGCCTTAATGGAGTTAATCTTGCATCACATGGACACCAAAAAATTGGAAAAAGAAATTGCTGCAAGAAATCAGGAACAATACGGATTTGCAAATCAAGCAAATGTCGGATTAGACCAAGGAAATGTTGCACAAACGCAATAAAGTGTTGTAATATAGTAACAACCTACCGTTGGGTTCAGCGGGTCAAATCTTGAGGAATACTCATGGCAGATGCACAAGTAGCAGAACGTTTGGCAACAAACGTAGTAACAAGTGAAAATTTAGTTGAATGGAACGTTAATAAGTTAGGTTTAGCTACCGAAGCGGCTCCAACTGCGGCTGAAGTTGAGGAAACTCCTTCAGAGCCAGTAGCCGAAGTAAGTCAGAGTGAACCATTAGAAACTGAACAGGAAACGACCGAAACAGAGGAACGAAAACCCAACCCCAAGTTGGAAAAGCGGTTTTCAGAGTTGACCAAAGCACGTAAGGTGGCAGAAGAACAAGCCGCATCAGAACGTGCCGCTAGGGAAGCTTTGGAAGCACGTTTGCAAGCTTTAGAAGGACAACAATCGAATAAGAAAACGAATGATGTCAATACAAAGCCACAGCCAGACGACTACGCAGATGCGTTTAAATACGCTGAAGCATTAGCCGAATGGTCAGCAAACGAAGCAGTAGCAAGACGTGATAGGGAAGTAAAGCAACAAGAGCAACAAGCTAAAGAACAGGCTGTATTAAAAACCTGGCAACAAAAGCTTGATGCAACTAAAGCTGAATTACCTGATTACGAAGAAATGGTTGCATCATCAACCGTTGCTGTTAGTGACGCAGTACGTGATGCAATTTTGGAAAGTGATGTTGGTCCAAGAATATTGTATGAACTAGCTTCAGATGATGAATTGGGCGCCAAGATTGCTAACCTATCTACTGCACAAGCTTTGAAAATGATTGGTAAGTTGGAAGCGAAGTTTGAATCGAAAGATGAAGAACCAGCTAAGAGTAAGCCTGTTGCGGTGAAGTCTAATGCACCGAAACCGATTAATCCTATTCGTGGGACTGGCAGTCAAAGCGTATATACAGATGGTGAACAACTTGAGTATCAAGCTTACAGAGCCGCCCGCAAAGCTGGAAAGATTCGTTAAGGTAACAATTTAATTTATCCTTAAAGGAATAAGCATCATGGCAAATAATTTATTGACGATTTCAAAAATTACTAATGAGGCCCTAATGGTCCTCGAAAACGAATTAACTTTCACTTCCGAAGTTGACCGCAATTATGATGATCAGTTCGCTGTCGTTGGTGGAAAAATTGGCGCAACCGTTAACGTTCGCCGTCCAGGTCGTTTCATTGGTACAACTGGTCCAGCATTGAACGTTGAAGATTTCAATGAAACTTCTGTACCTGTTACATTGACAACACAATTTCACGTGGACACCCAATTTACTACCCAAGACTTAGCATTAAGCCTGGATATGTTTAGTGACCGTGTGTTGAAACCAGCAGTTGCCGCTATTGCTAACAAAATCGACCGTGATGGTCTATACATGGCTAAGAACAATACCGCTAACATCGTTGGTACCGCTGGTACTGCGCCAACCGGTTTGATTACTTACCTGACTGCTGCTGCTTACCTTGATTCTGAAGGCGCACCCCGTGATGGTCGTAGAAGCTGTATCGTTGAGCCATTCACCTCTGCTACTATCGTTGACAGCTTGAAAGGCCTATTTGTGCCACAAGAAGCTATTGGCGAACAGTATCGTAAAGGCCTTATGGGTCGGGATTCCGGCGGCATGAATTGGAAAATGGACCAAAACGTTCAGGCACAAACATTCGGTAGTTATGCTTCCGCTACTTTGTCTTGCAACGTTACAACTGCAACTGGCTTCTTGACTTCAGGTTGGGCACAAACTTCTACCATCACTATTGGTGCTACAAGTGCTAACGCAACTTTGAACCAAGGCGATACATTCACCATCAACGGTGTGTATGCAGTTAACCCACAAAACCGTCAAGCTTATGGTTCAGGAAAACTACGTTCATTTGTAGTAACTTCACCTGTAACTATTTCTTCTGGTGGTACTTCTTCCGTTACTGTTTCCCCAGCCGTTATTACTGCTGGTCAGTTCCAGAACGTTAGCGTTACATCAACTGGTTCACAGACTGTTAATCCTTTTAACAACACCGGTACAACTTCTTCACAAAACATCATCATGCACCGCAATGCGTTTACGCTTGCAGTAGCTGACCTTGAGTTGCCAGAAGGCGTTCACTTTGCTGGTCGTGCATCAGACAAAGAAATCGGTTTGAGTATGCGTGTCGTGCGCCAATATACAATCAATAACGATTCCATTCCTACACGTTTGGATGTGTTGTATGGTTGGGCACCACTTTACCCAGAACTCGCTTGCCGTGTCGCATCGTAAGCATTAATTAGTGGGGCGTAAAACCCCCACTTTTTTAAACCATATTTAAGGAAACAATCATGAGTAATCCAGGACCAGCATCAACACAGTCAATTCACCCACAAGGTCTATTGACTAACCAAGCGTTGCGTTTAATCGCTGTCGGAAAAGCTGTTAGCACAGCAGTTCTAGGCGACACCGCAATTCAAACTATTGACGTATCTAACTTCATCCCTGTAACTGTTGTTGTTGCTAATGCAAACAACGCTGGTGCAAACGTGGATGTATCTTCTGTAAACCTTGGTGTTTATACGGCAGTTTCTAAAGGTGGTAATGCAATTCTTACCGCCGCCGCATTGACAAGCCAAACTACTGCTGCTTATGCAACGGTATCTGCTGCTTCTACACCAAATACAACAGAAACAGTACAAACTTTGTATGTAAATATTTCTTCAGCAACTGCAACTGCAACTGTTGACGTTTATGTATATGGTTACGATTTGAGCAGTTATCCATTAACTAACCCAGTTGGTGCTTAATTAGCTTTGTAATAAGAAAAGGCCATCCTCAAAAGGGGTGGCTTTTTTTCTATTTGGATTTATAATTAATTATCCTAATTTAAAGGAAAAATCATGTCAAAAACTACAATCAGCCGTGGAAATGTTTTGGCTCAAACTATTGTTCAGCTAACATTACCTTCTACTACTTTCTCTACAACGACTACTGAAGTAAATATTGCTTGTCCTGGCGTTAAATCAACCGATTTCATTCAAGTTCAAGTTGACACTGCTATGGCTACTGGCGTAGTAATTGGAAACGCTTATACCAATACCGATAATCAAATTACAGTTCGTTTAGGTAACTTAACAGGTACTTCTGTCACACAGAACGCTGCTACTTTATTGGCAACAGTTAAGTCTTGTGAAGATCAACCTATTCCATCTAGCGTGGTTTAATCATGGCTAATACATCGGTATATCGTTTTATAGGTCCAACAACTGCGATTACTGTTAGTGGTTCATCTTCAACTGCGGTAACAATTACCCCAGCCGGAAATGACCAAATTAACTATTGTGGATTCTTAAATACTGGTGCAAATCCTGTTGCTATTACCATTACCCCAGTAGTTCAGGGTTCTGGTACAGCACCGGCGGCCGTATTGCCATCAGGTGGAAATAGTTCACAGTCTTTTGTATTGGGCGTAGCTATGTCCCAGCCAACCGTTATTGCAGTACCACAAATTTTCTCAATTACTACTATTGGTACTTCAGGAACTTTGTACGTAATGCCAATGGCAGACCAGAGCTAATATGGCTAACAGTATCGCTATAGGCGTTGCTTATAAAGACCAGAATATTACGGGTGCAGACCTATTATCTGCAACGAATATCTATGCTACAGGTCAAATTGGCTATGCTGCGGGAAATTTTGCATCAGTAACTCAAACAAATAATAAGACTACAGGCGTTACGATTAACACCTCATCAGGTCAAATTACTACTGCAAATAGTCAATTAGCCCCTTCTGCTCAAGCTGTTTTTATAGTCACTAATAGCTCTATAAGTGCAAATGACAATGTTATCTGTTCTGTCGCTTCAGGCGGTACATTAGGTGCATACAATGTATTTGTAGCCTCTATTAGTGATGGTTCATTCAGATTAGTCATTAAAAATAGCACTAATAACGCTTATAGCGAAGCCGTTACCATCAATTACTCAATTCTTCATACTGCAAGTTAAGGAATATCATGACAAATCAAGTCGCAAAAACTTCTACACAAAACATCGTTCCTGTACAAGCAGAATTTGATGTCAATGGCGTTTGTTTAGGTCTAGTCGGCCCAGCAGGAGCATTTTTCAGCCCCCCAATCAGCACAGATACTATTACAAACTCTACTATTACGAGTTCTACTATTGATAGCACTTCTATTGGTGCAACAACCCCAAGTACAGGTGCATTTACATCGTTAAGCTCTACATCAGACGCAACTATTCATGGTCTTACTGTAGGTCAAGGTGGTGGTAGCGGGACTGGAAATACAGCATTAGGAGTATCTGCACTTACAGCTAATACCGCATCAAACAACACAGCCGTTGGTTATTTAGCTGGGTATAGTAATACAACTGGTACAGTAAATGCTTTTGGTTTTAGCGCTTTATATAAAAACACAACTGCTACTCAAAACTCTGCTTTTGGTCAGCAATCATTATATAACACTACTACAGGCGACCAAAATAATGCGTTTGGCTTACAAACTCTTTATTCAAATACTACAGGTTCGTCAAATTCTGGTTATGGTACTTATTCATTATTTGCTAATACAACAGGCTCATATAACACAGCTTTAGGTCAATCTGCGCTTCAGTCAAACACCACAGCCAACAACAACACCGCAGTAGGTTACCAAGCTGGATATAGTAATACTACTGGTAGTAATAATGCGGCATTTGGTGGGCAATCTTTATGTTTAAATACAACTGGTTTAGCTAACGCATCCTTTGGTTATGCTTCTTTATATAACACCACCACAGGTTCATATAATGTGGCATTTGGTTCATTTGTAGGCACAGGAACTTTATTTGCAAATACAACTGGTAGTTATAATTCAGCATCAGGTTTTAGTGCTTTAGCAGCAAACACAACTGGATCTTTTAACACGGCTTATGGTTCACAGTCTTTATTCTCAAACACCACCGCTTCTAATAACACAGCAGTAGGTTATCAAGCAGGGTTTAGTAATACCACAGGAACACAGAACACATTTGTAGGTAAAGGAGCTGGATATGCAGTTACTACAGGCATTTCTAATACTTTTGTAGGTGCTGATTCTGGGTCTCAATCAACAGGTAGCTACAATATATCTCTTGGTTCTAATACTATGTCAGGTAGTGCTTCAGGTGCGGCTAACATAGCTATTGGTGCAAGTACATTAACTTCTTTGACTTCGGGTGGCAATAATATTGCTATTGGTTCTTTTAACGGTGGAACATTACCAGCCCTTTATTACAACACTACAGGCAGCAATAATATTGCACTAGGAACAGGTGCTTTATATTCAAACACGACTGGTTCGTATAACACAGCAACAGGTATAGCTGCTTTATCATTAAACACCACCGCCTCAAACAACACAGCAGTAGGTTATCAAGCTGGTCAAAACAATGTAACAGGAACTGGCTGTACTTATGTTGGTACATACGCAGGACAAACAACAACAGGATCATCTAACCAATTCTTTGGTTATGGTTCAGGTTACCAAGTAACTTCTGGTGCTAATAACGTTATTATTGGCGCATATTCAGGTTCAGCAGCACCTATTTCAGCAACAGGTTCTAATTGGATTGTATTAAGCGATGGCGCTGGAACAATTGGAGCTTATTATCAAACAACAGGTGCTAACGGCTGGTATCAAAAGAATAACTCTACATTATGGTCAATTACTTCTGATGCTCGGATTAAAAAGAATGTTGTATCTTTAGAATCAGGTCTTGATGTTATCTCTAGCTTGCGCCCAGTAGAGTTCGATTACATTGAGAATGATAAGCATGACATTGGATTTATCGCCCAAGAATATCAAACTGTATTGCCAGCACAAATTAGTGAAGGCGAAGATGGAATGTTATCTTTAAATCAAAACTTAGTACCTTATTTGGTTAAAGCAATTCAAGAATTAACCGCAAAAGTCGCACAATTAGAAGCTAAATTAGGAGCTTAATCATGACAACCCAATATTCCACGACCATCAACTCAATGTACACAGTTCCTAATCCAACAGGATATGTAGTCAATGTCTTGTTTACAGTTAGCGGAACAGACGGCACTCATACAGCTTCTATTGGTGGAAATATTAGTTTTACTCCAGAATCCGATCAGCCTGACTATATTCCTTATGCTGATTTAACCCAAGAAGAAGTATTAGGTTGGATTAACGAAGCTACTGACAATCTAGTTAATTACTATGCAAATATTGATGGTCAGATTGCAAGCGAAATAAACCCACCTGTTTCACCAACTGATACTCCGTTACCCTGGGCTACACCAGCAGCATGAGTAGAGTTTTAGCATTATTAGCAATATTGCAAGTAGGTGATGTTTTAACAACGCTGACAATATTAAAAAATGGCAAAGAGCTAAACCCAATTATGAGTTGGCTTTTTGCTAAGTTTGGAACGAAATTAGCGTTAATAGTAAAAGCAGTAATAGTATGCGCTGTCGGTGTAATGTTTTACTTTGTTTACCCACCCGCATTAGTGTTTGCTTGTGTTTTATATGTATGTGTAGTTAGTTGGAATGTATATCAAATAATCAAGGTCCAAAAATGACGCAACCCATAGATATTATTTCCGGTGCATTAAAGGATATTGGCGCTTTAGCTGCTGGTGAAACTCCAACTTCTGATGCTACACAAGATGCTTTTAATATGCTAAATGACATGGTTGACCAATGGTCAAATGAATCCATGATGATTAGCTATAAAACCGAAATTATATTTCCTATTACACCAGGTCAAATTCAATACACGATTGGCCCTGGCGGTACGATAGGTGCTGTTTTTACTGGCTCTATAACTGGTAAAACTTTAACAGTAACGTCTATTCAATCTGGCGCTATTGCTTTGGGAATGACAATTAGTGGGTCAGGAATATCTAATGGTACAACTATTACAGCGTTTAATTCGGGCGCCGGTGGCAATGTTAACGAAGCTGGTACATATACTCTTAATATTAGCCAAACAGTTTCTTCAACATCCATTAACGCTTATTACCAGCGCCCTCTTGCTATTCAGTCTAGCTTTGTGCGAATTAATACTAATAGTAATGGCGTTCCAATTATTAACGGGGGCTTGGACTATCCCGTTGCAGTCCTCAATCTTGAAAATTATGAAATGATTGGTTTAAAGACCTTATCCGGTCCTTGGCCAAAAGCAATGTATTACCAACCTAGCGACCCATTGGGTAACATTTTTGTATGGCCAAACCCTTCACAGGGCGAAATGCACATTTTTGCAGACACATTGTTCACTCGTTACGAAACAATTTATGACACTATTGTGTTGCCACAAGGTTATGTAATGTGTCTTAGATGGTGTTTAGCAGAACGGTTAGCGCCCATGTACGGAAAGACTGACCCAACTGCTATGGCTATGATAAGCAAATTTGCTGCACAATCAAAAGCAACATTAAAACGTACTAATATGCGTCCAATTCAAGCTTCTACATTTAGTGATGCGTTGTTGGTTGGCCGCCAAAAAGATGCTGGTTGGATTTTGACCGGCGGATTCTTACGATAGGAAAATTATGGCTTCTACTAACTTTGTAAACAATTCAACAGTAATTTATGCTGAATGGTTAAATGATGTAAATAACGCTACTTACAACGGCGTTTTTGCTGCTAATACAATAACACCATCAAATATTGTTTGTAATGGTTCTGTATCGGGAACTGGTTTTACGTCTTTAGTTTCTAACGTATTTGCTTCACCATCTGCGATTGGTTCTGCTACTCCCAATACAGGCGCATTTACTACTTTAACTGCTACAACACCTATTGCAGTATCTTCAGGTGGTACAGGATTAAACACTTTAACTGCTAATAATGTTCTTTTAGGTAACGGCACTTCTGCTTTGCAAAAAGTAGCCCCTGGCACTTCAGGCTATGCTCTGCGTTCTACTGGAACTACTTGGACATCTCAAAAATTAGGTTTAGGAATGACTGGCGAGATTTGGCATGATGTTACTAGCTCACGCACAGCAGGAACAACATACACTAATAACAATTCATACCCAATTTCTGTTTCCATTTCTTTTGGTACAAGTAATGACCAACAATGGTATTTATATGTAAATGGCGTACAAGTTGCACACCTACAAGAACACCAAGATTTTAATGGTTCAGCTTTTAGTACGATTGTTCCCGCAGGCGCAACATACTTATTTACTGGCAATTATTTGCAAGTTTGGGCAGAACTTTACTAAGGATTTCTATGCCTGATTTTGGTTTTATTGGACCTTCTTACGAGGCTCCGTCCATCTATCAGGATGCACAGGAGTGTATTAACTTTCGCCCTGAAATTGACCCTTTAAAACAACCTGGTCAAAATGGGGTAGTGGCTTTATATCCTACACCCGGATTAACAGTTGTATCACAATTATTTAATTCTGCCGAAGTGCGTGGTATGCGTACTGTTTCTGGCGGAAATTATTGTGTAGTAGTTTGTGGCCAATATGTGTACGTTTTAACGTCTAATTTAACACCTACTTTAATAGGTACTTTAACGACAAGTTCTGGCCATGTTGGTATTACTGACAACGGACAATATGTCTATATTACAGACGGAACTAATCGTTACACTTGGCGTATTTCTACTCCAGCCTCGGCTCAATTTATTGGTTCTGTATCAGGGACAACCCTAACTGTTACATTAATGAAATCTGGCACTATTGCCGCTGGACAACAACTGTTTGGCCTTGGTGTAACGCCCGAAACCATTATTACTTCCTTGGGTACCGGAACTGGTGGTATTGGTACTTATACAATCAATATTAGCCAAACCGAAGCTTCTGAAGTTTTTAATTCATCTGCTACAGCCGCTAAATTTACAGGTTCTTTATCAAATGGTGTGTTAACTGTTACCGCTGTTGCTAGTGGAACCTTGTACCCAGGACAAACCATTCAAGGTACATCAATTAATGCCGGTACAGTCATTACTGCGTATGGTGGCAATACTGTATTAAGCCAAAGCATTGTTTCTGGCGGAACTGGATATGCAGTCAATGACGTAGTAACTGCAATTGGCGGTATTTATACAGTTCCTGTCAGCTATACCGTTACTAGTGTCACAGGAAGTGGTGTTGTTTCAGGGTTAACCCTAACTACTTCTGGACAATCTAATTCCTATACAGTCCAGCCTTCAAATCCAGTTTCTTGTTCCACAACTGGAAACGGTACAGGGTTAACCCTTAATCTTACTTTTGGAACAGGTATTGGTGGTACTGGTAGTTATACAGTAAATGGCACTCAAACCGTATCATCGGAAACAATGTATGCGCTTAACTTTACCGTTTTACCATCTTCTGATGGCGCTTTTAGTGGTGCGAATGTTGTTGACATTGTTGATAACTATTTTGTGTATAACAGGCCTAATACCCAACAATGGGGTTGTTCTAACCTTCTTTCCCCAATTTCTAATCAATTAAACTTTAGTTCTAAAGATGGTTCGCCAGACAATTTGGTATCAGTCATTGTTTCCAATCGTGAAGTGTTTTTGCTTGGAGAAACATCATCCGAAGTATGGATTGATGCTGGTTTGTTTCCTTTTCCATTCCAAAGAATTCCTGGCACAAATACCCAACACGGAATTGCAGCCCCATTTTCCATAGCTAGGATTGGTAGTTCATTTGCTTATGTAAGCCGTAATATCCGTGGTCAAGCCCAAATTATGATGATGAATGGCTATGTGCCAACCCGTATATCTACCCATGCCGTAGAAAATACGCTTTTGGACCAATACATTGAAGATGCTTTTGCTTATACTTACCAATTAGAAGGCCATGAAGTATATGTAGTGACATTCCCAACAATTGATTTAACTTGGGCATATGACATTTCTACTGGAATGTGGCACAAATGGCTTTCGGTTGACAATCAAAACGTATTTCATCGGCACCGTTCAAATTGCCAAGCCAATTTTCAAAACTTAAATTTGGTTGGAGATTATCAAAACGGCTTAATTTATCAATTAGATGCTAATAACTATACCGATAATGGCAATGAAATTCGCCGTGTCCGCCGTGCGCCCCATTTAATAAGTGATTACCAACGTCAATATTTTCATGAATTACAAATTTATTTTCAACCTGGCGTTGGACTAACAGGCAATGTAACTTATACACAAATTGCTGGAAATGCCGTAGCTGGCACAGCAATAGCTGGTATTGCAATAGCTGGTGTATCAAGTCTAATTACAACTGGTGCTAACCCTCAAGCCATGCTTAGATGGTCAGATGATGGCGGTTCTACGTGGTCTAATGAACATTGGACTTCTATTGGCTTAATAGGCGCTTATAAAAATCGTGCTATTTGGCGCAGAATGGGTTTTGCTAGGGATAGGATTTTTGAAGTTGTTGTTACTGACCCAATAAAAGCGGTCATTATTGCTGCAAACTTAAAAGCAGAGGCGGGGTCTAATTAATGATACAAAATAATGGAGTTTGGACTAATACCCAAAGCAACCCTTATCCCCAGTCGCCTTTATTGGATGAACAAACCAAGCGCCCAACACGTGCTTGGCAACAATATTTTTTAAATTTGCTAAACTTTTCTTCAGCTACTAATGCCACAAAAGGCACCGGTACATTACCAACCAATCCGGCTGGATTTATTAACATAACTGTTAATGGCCAACCAATGAAAGTGCCTTATTACAATCCATGAAACCTAGCGAACAATTTCAACAAAACAAAGGCATTTTTCAAATTGATTTGGGTACCCAACATCATTTTTCAGATGGCCTTTACGCTAAAGAAATGCACATACCTAAAGGCTATGCTGCTGGTATGCACAAACACGAATACTCTCATTTAAGTATTTTGTCAAAAGGACGTGTAATTGTACGTACTGACGAATATAATAAGGAATATGCGGCACCGGCTTGCATTGATATGAAAGCTGGAATTAATCACACCATTGAAGCATTGGAAGATGCCACATGGTTTTGTATTCACGCTACCAAAGAAACTGATATTAATAAAATTGACGAAGTTTTAATAGAAAAATGAACAATTTTACCCAATTGGCCGCCAATGTTAATGTATTTCCATTAGTAATGGATTTACAACGTCAGCCATTTTTGTGGAATAAAAACCCATGTCGCCTATCAAAACGTGGTCCTCATCATGAAACTTCAGACATTGTATTGCGATATAAGGATGAAACTGAAAACTTTGAAACAGGCGATTTTAGTAATTTTGGTGATGAACACGTTGCAGATTGGTATAAAAACATAGACCACTTGCCGTACGCTAAAACCATTGCTTTAGACCTTATGGCCACAGTTCGTGGTGAAGTTTTGGGCGCAGTATTGATTTATAGAGTTCGTCCAGGAGAAAAAATTTATACCCATGTAGATCAAGGTTGGCACGCAGAAACATTTGAAAAATACAATATTTGTCTTGAAAGTAACCCAGACGCCGCATTTTGTTACGAAAATGAAAAAATGGTACAAAAAGCGGGCGATGTGCATTGGTTTTGCAATACAGTACCACATTCTGTAATAAATGAAGGCAATACAGACCATATTGTTTTAACTGTTTGTATTAGGCTAGATAATGGTTACAGAACTCCGTGGTCGCCCGAAGGTTGGACTATGGATAAACATTTAGAAAGAAGGAAATAATTATGCCATTAGGATGGGTAGCGGCCGCAGTCGCCGCATCAAGCGTAGCAAGTTCGGTTATTGGTGGAAATGCCGCCCAAAATGCGGCTAATACATATGCAAATGCCGCTAATCAAGGAATTGATTACAGCAAAGGAGTTTACAATCAAATTCAAAGTTTATCCCAGCCTTACCTAAATACTGGCACACAAGCCAATTATGGTTTAAATGCTATGTTGCCTGGCCAATATACCGATGCCAATGGAAAAATACAAACTGGTTCTGGGTATTTAACTGCCCAGCCAACCATGAATGATTTGACTACATTAATGCCAAATTATCAATTTGGATTAACACAAGGTATGGGTCAATTTAATGCTGGTTTAAATGCTTCTGGTGGTGCTGTTAGTGGAAATGCAATCCAAGGCGGTCAACAATTTGCCCAAGATTATGCCGGAAATCAATTACAGAACGCATATACTAATTATCAAGCTAACCGTCAAAACGTTGCCAGCAACATATTTAATGCTAATAACGTAGGTATGAACGCACTTGGAACTGTTTCTAATGCCGGTACTGGTACTGCTTCTAACGTTTCTAATATGTTATCAAGTATTGGTAATGCACAAGCTTCCGGAATTATGGGCGCTGCAAATGCACAAACAGGCGCATTAAATAATATTAGTAATTATGCTATGTTGTATGGCATGAGCAAAATGTGAGAATAATATGGCTGAATTTACTGCGGACTTAAATCCAAAACAAAACACCATGTCCCTTGGGGATATGATGAAAATGGGCCTTTATTCGGCTGAAGCTTCTATAGCACGTGTTCAAGCTAATCAAGCTCAACAAGAATTAAAAGAATTAGGCCCTGTTCGTAATTTGCTTTCTAATGCGGATAATTACACAACGGATGGCAAACTTGACCCTGATAAAATAGCACCAGCATTAATGGCTGTTGCACCGTTGACTGGTCCAAAACATCTTGAAAAGTTACAAACATTAGCAACTAATCAAACTGCCATTCAAAGCGCAAAAATGGGTTTAACTGATAAAGAACGTATGGTATTTGCACAAGTTGATGGTGCATTAGGTCAAGCTAAAGTAACAGACCCAAAAGCTTATATTGATGCTTACAAAACTATTGCAACGCAATACAAAAACAATCCTGACATTATTAAAATGGCAGAAGCCAAAATGGGTAATGTTATGTTAGCTGGCCCAGGTAATCATCAATGGGAACAAGCATTACGTTCAAGCAATCAAATGATGACATTGCCTGAACAACAAACTGCGTTTGCACCTAAAGCTACGACTGCCAAAATTGGTGGGGCAGACGTTCCAGTTGTTAGCCAACCTTCCGTTGAAGGCCGCACACCCACAATTACACCTACTCAATTTGGCAGCGGTTCGGGTGGATATACAGCCGGTGGTACAACAGGTGCAACGGCACCTAAACCAAAAACTGAAGAAACTGGTAAACGTATGCCAGCAATTGTTAATTATGGTTCTGGACTTAAATATACTGGCGACCCTTCATTATTTAATCTTAATGATGCCCAAAAAGCGGCGTATGAAGAAGGCGATAAAGCTGTTAATGGTATTGGCGCTGGTATTAAAGCCGCACAAGATATTAAACAACCAATCCGTAAAGTTGAAGAATTTATCAATAGTGCAAGCGGTTCTAAGTTATATCAAACATTACAAGCTGGCGGCAAATATGTTTGGGGTAATTCTGATTTAGATTCATTGGTTAAAAACGTTGCCCAAATTCAAGCTAGAAACGCTGAAACTATGGGATTGTCAAAAACTGACCATATGCAAGATTTGAACGCTAAATTAAGTGGTAGTGAAAAAATTGACACCAAAGCATTGGCTGGCGTAATGCAACAAGTAAAGGCTGATGCAGATGCGGCTGAAAAATACAATCGTGG
>Ga0208387_1000235_pt1 | contig 17130 bp, 35 predicted proteins | sample CryBogCBH27Jul09_FD_184611 | JGI IMG/M metagenome (GOLD analysis project Ga0208387, IMG submission 184611) | Freshwater microbial communities from Crystal Bog, Wisconsin, USA - CBH27Jul09 (SPAdes) | ecosystem: Environmental > Aquatic > Freshwater > Lake | place: Crystal Bog, Wisconsin, USA...
GTTTTAGATGTACCGATAGAGGCTTAAAACCATTATGAAATAACCACTTTAGAGAAGGGGGGGTGTACAGGTGTCACGATCGCGGGGGGTGTACCGTGTACAGGGGTACGAGTACAGACTACACCCCCTACGCTGAAGTCATTATTTTACGCGGACTTTAGAGATTTTAGGGGTGTACCGTGTACTGTACAGGGTACACCCCCCGGTACGACATGAAAGAACCGCACCGATAAAACGTGACCCGTGGAATCGGTGCGGCCTTAGCTCATTCTAACTGATTTAATTAACGGTAGTTGCCCGTCCTTGTGCGGCAGCTTCTTGGAAGATTTCCAAGTGAGCGACTGCTGCGTATTGTTGGCCATTCGTTCCGCCATAAACATAAATTAGTAAGTTTTCTTGATCGACTACTATAAATTGGTGCGTTCCGTAATAGTTAGAGAAAGGTAGAGCCGCCGCTATGTCGCGGTTACTTAACATTCCACCGGTGACGTTAGTCGTTCCCGAAACATAAACCGCCGCTTTACCTGCCGCGGTCACGGGTACATCTGTACCACCTATCGAAATGTGTTTAACTTCCCAATAGGTGCCGTTATCGGGAGAACCTAAGCTAATAAGAGCTATACCCGACGCGTTAGCGATTCCGGTTCCTATTGCCATGTAATCGACGGGGGTATTTCGTTGTAACTTTTCGCGAGTGCGGCGTAATTCTTCGGTGTGACGGTCTAAGGCGTCACCCATTCCAATACCAACGTTTATAAAAGCTTGTAAGCCCTTAAAAAAACGCTCTTCTGAATTACCGGCACCAAATACCGCGTCGTCTAAATTATCGTTAGGGCCTTCGTGTTCCCCAATGTGTAAAATCTTCTTTTCATCTTGACTCATAGCCGACCTTCTCCCGTTATCTTTTTTAGTCTGCCGATCTTCCACGTTGAAAGATCTTTATAACCGCCAAGCCCTAAAAATTTATTCATTCCGGCGACGTGAAAATCACAGGTCGAATAATAGACCGCAAGCTGAGGCGTACCCTTAAATACTACGGGGTCGGAAGGTTTAACTCCGAAAAGTTTAGGAAATCTTTTACAAAGGCACCCGCACTCGTATTTTATCCACCCGGCGGTTATGTCGTACTTAACGAAATCTTTACCCGCGGCGTCCTTGCCACCTCTAGCCCATTCGACAGCTTCTTCGGCGTTCTGTCCACCCCTGAGAGCGTTACGAGCTATCCGGTCGATTATGTCATTCTTCTCGTTCGCCACTCCAAGCCCTTCGCACTACGTCCTCCGCTTCCTCTATTAGAAGCTGGCTAGATAAATCATGGAAAAAACGGGCCTTAAAACTTCTTCCCCGTCCGATAGTTGCTTCCTTAACTTGGGCTATAATTTCTTGCCCCTCTTCACTCTGTCCTAAAATCTTGTATCCAACCCAAAGGTTTAACCCGATCGCCGCCAAGTAAAGAGCGGTCACGGTGAGGTTATAACCTTTTTCCGTTTTTTCTAGGGTTTTCATGTCCTAATGGTACAACTTTTAGGTTACTATTCAAGCATGGGAGAAAAAATTACAATAGACACCGACGATCTTCGTAAGCTAATCCGCGAAGAAATGAAATCCGCACCCGCCGAAACTAAGGCAACCGAAGAAGAGGTCGAAGAAGAGGTCGAAGAAGTAGAAGAGGCCGTCGAAGAAGAAGTAGAAGAGGCCGTCGAAGAATCAGAAAAGACCCTTTCAGAAATGAGCCCTAAAGAGGTCGAAGCCTTTTTCGCTAATGTCGTAAAAAAGGCTATGGGAGAATTAGACGCTAAAAAAACTTCTAACGCTAAAAAAATTAAACCTAAAGCACCTCGCACTCGCGAGGAAGAAGAGGACGAGAACCCTAAGCCAGTAAAAAGCCGTCACGACGAAACTCGCGAAGGCTCTCCCACTCCCCCACCAAAGAAGAAGCGATTTAGTATGTGGGGAGATGATGAAGAATGAAAATTCCTTTTATTGGTGCTTTAACTTTTCCTTGCGAAGAGTGCGGAGCGAAGGGTAAGAAGCTCGCCGCGATTTCTTTACTAGCTGGTGTCGCGATCGGTGCTGGCGTTATCTTTTTGGTAAAGCGTAAGTAATGGCTAAAAATAAACCCTTTCCCGAAGGCGTCGTATGCCTAGAGTGTGGAACCGCCAATAACCCCGAACGTGCTAGGGGTTTATGTACTAAGTGCTACGGAAAACTTTATCGTGAAGCCCAAAGAAACTTAGGAGATGAGAACGTGACAGTTGAAACCCTAGAAGAAGAGAATTCCTCCGGCCCTGCCGGAGTGAATGAGGAAAGACGCCCGGGGTTAGAACCTAACCCGTCCGATTCTCCGGGCGTTGATCTTCAAGAAGAGGGCGAAGGTATCGGCGACAAGTTTAGAAAATTTATTCTTGGAGATAAACCAAAGGATAATTTCGCGGGCTTTAAGAGCCAACCAATGAAAACGAAAGAAATTAAACCCGCAGTAAATACGAAACGCGTATCGGCCGCCGATTCACTTGGCGATCTATGGTCGGGTATTGGTGGACTTCTTACCCGCTTACCTAATCACGCCCCTAGTGGAAAACTTTTACAATTCCAAAGCCAAGCCGCAGGAGAAATTTTAGACGAAGCTCTTAAAGGAACCTTCGTCGATAAAATGCTTTTACAGAAAGCAGTAAAAGCCCGGGGCCGTTTTGATGTATTGGGAGCGGTACTTATGCCACCGGCGATCGTGTTCGCGATTGAAACTAACCCGGAACGCGCCCCTTACTTACTCCCGCTTCTTGAAAGCTCATTACGAAACGCACTTCCCCACATGGTCGCCCCAATTAAAAAAGCAAGAAAACGGGAAGCAGATCAAGCCGAAGCGATTAGAGAGTTATTCCCCGACGCTCCCGAAGGTAGCGACCCAATAAGAGAGTTAATCGCCGAAATTTTTGGCGGTTGGCAAGCCCCCGCAAACAACCAAGAAGAGGAATCCGAAAATGCCGAAGATCTCCAATTTTAACGACGTCCTACACCTGCTTGTAGATAAAGCCGGTTTCGACGACGAAGCCGACACTAACTTGGCTCATGCTTTTATTGACGCGACAAGCTTCGCAACCGCGGAAGCGGCACCAGTAGCCGCGGCCACAGAAACCACGCCCGGTAACTAATGTCCGAAGAAGTTTTAGCCCTCGATTGGGAAACCGAATTTTTACCGTGGTTCCAAGAAAATTGGAAACCCGGCGAACACGTTTCGATAGTAGCCCCAACCGGTGCGGGTAAAACTACCTTCGCCGCCGGTATTTTAGACTCCTGCCGGCGATTCGTTTTGGCCCTCGACCCTAAAGGCGGCGACTCCACGCTTTCGACTTTAGGGTACGAGAGATTAAGTAAATGGCCGGGTATTAAAGAAATGAATAAAAAACTCGAAGCCAATGAAGAAGAAGGTTTACCCTCTCGGTACATAATCGGCGGAATGAGCCGAACCGAAGAAGAAGAGGAAACTCTTAAAAAAACTATGCGCGACACCTTAACCGACGCTTGGTCTATGGGCGGGTGGACGTGTTACGCGGACGAATTACAATTATTAACAGACCCGCGAATGATGAACTTAAAGCAACCGGTCGATCGTATGCTTATCGCCGCCCGCGATAGGGGACTCTCTTTCGTAAGCTCGTACCAGTCCCCTTCGTGGGTATCTCCACAAGCCGCCCGCCAAGCTTCTTGGGTAGCGGTTTCCTATACCCGCGACGACGAAACAGTAAGCCGACTCGCGGAAATTTTAGGGCGACCTAAGCCCGAAGTTCGCGGAGTTTTTAAGGGCCTTAAAAAGTATTCTTGGGTAATCGTTGGCCGCGACCCTCGCGAACCGTATCGCGTAACCATTCCTACGAAGAGGTAAAAAATGGAAACCGTATTTATTAAAAGCGACGTCGAATCCAAGAGCGATCTAGCTTGGGTGGAAGCGGCTTATGGCTATGGATTGGTAAACGGAATACTTACTAAAATTTTCTAAAAATAATACTTGTAATTACATAAAAGTAATTACAAGTATGCTATTTTAAGCAACGGACGGGGTTAGTTGGAAAGGGGTTTCGTAATGAAACCAAGTAAAAAAACCTTCGACCTCGTTCTAATCGTTGTCCTCCTAGCTAAACCAGCCGTAGGGCTTCTAAAAATCGCGGGTCGTCGCTGGTCGCAAGAATCCGAATCCACACCTCTTCGCGTCCTCGGTGACGCAGTACAGGCAGGTCTTTAATGGCAAGTAATGGCAATTCCTCGCAAGAGGCAGGTCGTCCACAACCTCAAACCACGGTCGAAGCCGCTGGCGGCCCTTTTATCCGCCATAGCCAACCCGGTCGCGCACCTCTTTACACTCGCTCCGGTGACGCTCTCGGTTCGATCGTAACCCAACCTCTCGTAGCTCGTCCGGGTTACTTCCGCAACATTCGAGTTCAGCACACACTCGTAACCGGCGGTACTCTCACTTCCGGCGCAGTAGCGGCCGACGCCCCTTATAATCTGAATTCACTTATTCAGTTTAAGGACGCTTTTGGAACCCCGCTTATCGTTGCTCCGGGTTATGAGGTTTCGAACCTTATTTCTATCTTTAGCGGCGCGTTCGGTCTAAATAACGGAACGAATAACCCCGCTAACCTTCCTTCGTACTCAGCACCTTCGGCAACAACAGGAGCCGCACAGTTCTCCTATGCGTTGCCTCTCGAATTCGCTAAGGGTTACGGCGTACTTTCAGCCGCTAACGCTTCGCTTCTTCCAACTCTTCAATTTAACTTCAACACAGTAACGGCCCTTTATGGGTCTTCGGTTACTGGTACAGCTCCAACGGTAACCACGACAGTAGATACAGACTTCTATTGGTTGCCGGAGGGCGTAGCAGTAGAGCCACCCGGACTCGGTACTACTCGCCAATGGTTGCTCCAACAAGCTAACCCTTCGATTGCCGCTTCTTCTTCTGCTCGCCTCCAATTCCCTCGCCTCGGCGGTTACTTGGATACGATCATTCTTGAAGTTCGCGACTCGACCGGTGCGCGTACAGACGGTTACTGGCCTTCACGTTTACAACTTTATGTAGACGGTGTTCCAATGATCGACTCAACTATGAACGAGATTTACGACGACATGGCGATTCAGTTCGGAGCGATTACCCGTCCGACTGGTGTTATCGCGATCTCTCGTAAGAATTCGCTAACTCAGCAGAGCCTCGGCTTGCTTGATACCGGAGAGGTTTATCTTTCAACCAACCCCGGCACCTTGCTCGAAGCTAACTTCGCTCCCGCTGGTGCTGGTTCTAACTCTCCCGCCACCATGTCCGTACTTATCGGTCAGATCGTCCCAACAGGTTCGATCATTCAAGGATTGCCGGAGCTCTAAGAAATGGCCGGACTTAATCTCCAAATGAGCGGGGTGGGTTCTACCCGCCCTAGCTCTTATGGGTCTGTCCCGTCCTCACCAGCTCGTACAGCCCAAGAAGCCGCTTTCGGCCCGGGCGTAACAGTTCCCACCGATCAAGCCCAACACCCTCTAATGCCTAACAATGGCGCGGGCGTGGCTTTTTGGGCGGGAGTAGTCGCGATCGGTCTACTAGCACTCGTCCGTAAATCACTTCCACGTTAAGAAAGGTAAACCATGAAAAACGAAAAGGTTATGTATTTCGCGCTTGGCGTTGTGTCCGTATGGGCGTATCACAAGTTCGTAAAAGCCATTCCGGGCAAAGCACCTTCTAACGCCTAAAAATGCCAATTATAGGTATGGGAGTCGTCTTTATGGGCTACTCCCTTGCCTATTACGGCTATTCGCAGGTTACGGGGGGAAATTGGGGCTTCCTTGATCTCCTTCTACCAAGTAGAGCTACTGCTCAGAAATTAAATAACATTCCACGGGACGGAGCGAAGAAATGAATAAAAGTATTCTTCCACCGTGGCTCGCCGCGATCGTGATAATTACTTATCGCGGCGCAAAGAATGGAAACGCGGCCAATAACCCGGTTCCACACTTCACAATTCCCGCCGATTATGTCGGGGCCTTCTTCGTATTCGGTGCGCTCTCTTTAATGAGTGGCGAGCTAGAAAAGGTCGCGCAAGTAACCGCGTGGGGCTTAGATGTAGCAATACTTCTGAATTTATGGAATCCAAACGGAACGGTTAAAAGCACGACCGCCCCCGTTAAAACCACCACTACCGCAAAGGCGGCGACCAAATGAGTAAATTCGTGGGCATTATCTCCCTTACGATCGGCGGAATTATTATCGCGGACATTCTTATACACCCCGCCGGTACTAAAGCCGCTTCGACTGGTATTACCAACATAAGCCGACCAGCTTTTAACGCCCTTCTTGGAATCCCTAGCTAATGCGCGTCGCTATTCGCACGTTACAGAATCCAAAGCGCGGGGCCGGTGCTTTTAACCCGACGCTTACTATCGGGGCCGCACCTGCCACGAACGGAAATAATTTAATTACTGGCGCACCCGGGACGGTTCGCGTTCGATCTCCCCGCCCTGCCGCTATGAATGACGGGTCTTGGGGTTCTCGTTATAACCAACCTTCGGACGTTTCGCCGAATTGGATACTTCCTTCAATTTATACATTCCACGCTAACCCCGGGGTTCACTTCCCCGGAAAAATTCTCTCAGATAACGTCATGCCGGAGCCCGCTATTAACCAAACTCGTAGCCCGGCACAAACCCAACACCGCTTTAGAATCGGTGGCCGCACAGTTACGGCGGCAATTCGTCCCTTTACTCAATGGCCGACTTATAACGGCAAAGAAAGCAGTTAAAAAATGGCTACGGCACCTAAACCCAAAGGAATTGGCGCGGGTATTAAATCTCTACCTAAGCCCGCTTTAATCGGAATTCCGGTCGCGGGTGCTTTAGCCTTTTATCTTTACAATAAGCGGAAGAACAGTACGGCCGCGGCTACCGCCGCTAGTGCGGCAAGCACCCCGGCAGTAGACACCACGGGAAGCACCGCTACGGATACAACCGGAAGTAGTAGCGCAGACACCGGCGGCGGTAGTGGTGCGATCGCAAGCGGTCAAGATTTCGCTTCGCAAATCCAAACTTTACAAGGTCAAGCTTCGACGGAAATAAGCGACCTCGATACTCTAAAAACGGGGCAGACCCAAGCTCTCGCGACCGCCGAAAAAGATCTCTCCGTGGACAATAAAAACCTTTCAACTTCCACTAAAGATCTCGCGGCAGATACGAACGATTATTCGGTCGATCGTCAAGACCTAGTAACAGATAACGCCGGAATAGCGGCTCCAATTAAGAGCGGCGGCTCTACTAGCGCAGCAAAGAAGCCCGTAACCCCCGCTAAGAAGCTTCCTAAGCCACTACCTTCTAAGAAGGTAGTTCCCGCTAAAATCGCCCCGGTATCTCCTAAAAACGGAGTAAATTCGCGGGGGTATCAACCACCACGACCAGCGGCTACGGTTTCCGGCGGCCGCGCACCCGCCAAGCCAGTAGTTAAAGCTCCGGCTAAGAAGAAGTAAGGGGAAATAATGTCTACTCTCAAAGATCGCATAGTATCGGCTATGAGCCTAGCGACGGGTACGCAACAACACACCCCCGACGAAGCTTTCTTCGCGGAAACTAACGCCCGCGGTCGTTGGCAAGCCGATTACGACGCAGGAGCGCAACAAATCGCTTATGCCCATAAACGCCACCCTGACGGAACGTGTGACACCGTAAAACTCGAAGCAACTTCTTATAACCAATGGCTAGAACAAGGCGGCCTCGGAGGTCGCGACGTCGCAGTAGGGAGAATCTAAAAATGCGTACACGCGTCCCACTAGCTCATAATTCCTCAACACTTCATTACTTTATTGCTAATCCGACAATGGTGCGCCCCGTCCCCCGCCGGTGGGATAAGCACACACAATTTAAGCAAACTTGGCCCAACATGGGCGGAATGAGAAGCCCCGGCACCGATTACCTTACTTACATCTCCGCCGACGGCCCGGTAGTTTATAGGCCGCAATAATGGCGGAGAATTCAGCCGACGACATAACGATAGTAATTCTTCTTATCGGAGAAGCGTCGGGAGTGTTCGCGGGTTTCTGTCCTTCATGGTTTACGGTGTCCTCGCCCTTCTTCCATGACCAAGACGCGAAAGCGGGTAACGTAAAACGAATTCGGTGGGGTGAGATCGCGGCGACTGCGATCGTTACTGCTACCGGGTGGGCGGTTACTCAGCGCACCGGTAAGAAGCTTCCACTCATGGCCGCCGTCGCTATCTGCGGGGTTTTCGTGGGCGGTTATGAATACATGATCGCGAACCCAAGTAAAGACGACGAAAAGGAACCGGGCGAAGGTTCGTGGTTAGTACGATCTAAAAAGGGCGATTAACAATGGCTACGGCAACCGCGAGTAAAAGCTCGATCTTCGTAAATAGCGTTCCCACTAATTTTCTATGGGCCACTCTTCTTCTTAAAAACATAGGCGCACCAGTAACCGCGAATAACATAAATAACATTCTTCGCTGGCAAGCGGCAGAGAACCCACCCGCAAGCTGGTATAACCGAAATAACCCGTTAAACGCCTCTCTAGGCACCGATAAGGCCGACGGGACGGGTGTTTATAGTGATCTCACCACCGCGGCTAAAAACACGGCGACCATGATCGTACAGGGCTATAAGGGCGGGGCTATCGGGGGTGGTATCTACACGGCTTTAATGAATAATGCCCCAACCGACGAATTTAGTATCCAAGTGGTTAATTCTAATTGGTCTAGTAATCATTACGGAGTAGCCGCCGCCGGTTCAGATCTTGCCGTACCGGGCCGCCAAGCTTCTTGGTTTACTTCAATACCAGTCCCCGGCGTAGTCGCCGCTTCTAATGCGGACGTAAACGAAGGAACCGCCCCCGCGGGAAGCGGTATCGCAAGCCCCGCCACAGTATCGGCAACCGCCGCGGCCAACGCGGGAGTTAGCGGGTGCGAAAGTAAAAAGCCAGTATTTAAGACCGGCGGAGTGTTCGGCGTTGGTTCCCTTGAAATTTCGGCGTGTAATGTAAAAGCATGGGTCGGGGGACTTTCGATCTTCTTCGGCGGCGGTTTAATGCTCGGAGGCTTATTTATGCTTTCGAGTGCTTTCGCTAAATCTGCGGTCGGAAAGCAGATCGCACCGGTGGCGGGCATGATTAGCGGCGGAACGGGGAAGGTAGCTTCGGCCATTAGTTACGAAGGCCGCAACACTCGACAAGTAAGCCGACAGAATAAAAAGACCTCAAAGAGCCGCGCTAAAAACGAATACGAATCTAACCGCGAATTTCTCAGAGGCGAGTAAATGTCGATCGAAGATTACAACGCCCTCGACGGCTTCGGGTTTATAGATCTTTCCCAACCCCTTACCCCAACCGTTTCGAGTGCTTCCTGTACTTCCGCGGGTGGAAGTGTTATCGCGCAATTCCCGCCAGTCCCTTACGATTATTTTTGGAGCGTTGAACAGATCGCCGTGGCTTGTAATTCTTCAACTACTACGACCGCAAAGGTTTATCTTGATACCCCGGCGATAGATCTAAACGTAATCGCGGCAACTCTCGCCGGGAATTCAGACCAAGACGACGTAAACTCCCCAATTATTGTCTTACCTACGAAGTACCTTTATGTCGTGTGGACTAATTGCTCTCTAGGAGCCGTGGGTTCGGTTCGACTTCAACTTAAAGCTAAAGCCCTCACGCCATTAAAAAGGGGGCGTTAAATGCCGTTTACAGATCCTTTCGTAGCGAACCCTTACCCTTATTCCTTCGCGCAAACTTTAACCCTTGCTAATACTCTTTATGACGTCCCGCAAGTTTTAGTACCCGGGGTTTATACGATCTCATGGTCGGGTGGTGGAACGCTAACTATAGATTTTTATAATGGCACTACTTTAGTGGGAACGGCTAGCGGGACCAGTTCAATAACTTTTAATCTTGCTCAAAGTATTACTAATTATAAAATGTGGAACACCGTTTCGGCCGTTTCAGTCATTATCGCATTATCGGCGTTACAGGTTGCTAGCGTAAGTGGCACTCTTTACACTTTTACGACTTCTCAGACTATAACTTTAACCGGTGACGCTTACGTATTATTAGTAGGTGGTGGCGGTGGCGGTGGATCAACTAATGGTGGCGGATCAGGCGGAATAACTGGAAGCAGATTATATTTATCGGGTTCCACTGTTTTAAGTATTGGAGCGGGAGGATTAGGTGGTAACCCGAATGGACAAGACGGAGGAACTACCACTTTAGGAGCTTTAACAGCTTCAGGAGGGTCAGGTTCAACCGGTTCAGGTGGTAATCCAAATGGTGGTAGTGGGGCAACAATAACTAATTCAGCCTCAGCTTCTTCCGTTTCTAGCAGCTTTTTCTCATTTTTTCAACAAGGAAGCACAGGAGGCGGAGGAAACGCATCTCATTTAACTCCTGCCGGATCAGGAATAGGCACGGGCGGAGCAGGAGCAGTCTCAGGTAATGCTTCAAACGCTACCGGGTATGGTGCAGGAGGCGGCGGAAGTAATGGAGGAACCACTTACGGGGGAAATGGTTCGCCGGGAATTTGCTACATAATTTTATAAAAGACACGCGGGGGGTGAACCCTTGACACACCCCGCGGAGATCTGTAACTTAATCCTTGACTCGTGGAGCTAAAGAAGCTCCGCAAATTAAGGAGCGTTAAAAATGAACACCACCCAACCTCTAAAGCCAGTTTATCCCGCTATTTTTACGCGAATTATTCACTTGATCGCGGAAGAGCAGGGTAAGACATTCGAGCAAGTTAAAGCCGAAATCGAGGATAACTAAATGAGTGCTTTAGTGCCTTGTATGGTAGTACAGGGGGTTATTTTCTAATGTATATTCAAGTAAGCGAAGCCGACTTCGAGGGACTTTGGAGAAGTGCCGGCGAATGGAAGAAGAATCACCGCGTCTTATTGCCGCAAGTAAACGAGGGGCGTTTTCAAGCCCTGCCCGGTGAAAAAGTGACCTTAAATAGATGGAAGATGGCTTATTGGTTCGACTCATTATCGGAGCGAATTATCGCGAAGAATTTTCTAATCGCACAAGGCTATAAATTCCAAGAGATCACAGACGAAAGAGAATTCGGGACTTGGGTTCTCTTAACCGATTACAAGGCATTCAGAAAGGGTGAATCGTGGCTATAAGACACCAATTCCCAATTTCACACGTTAGAACCGTGGAACCAATGGGACGTTATCGCCAGCTATTAAATAAGACCGCAAGACCTCACACGGTCGAACAGATCGACGGGGACACCCAAATAATTCGATTTATTAGCGTGAGGGACGTTAGACCTTCTCGCTTCGCTATTCGTCACGAAAAGGGTGGCTTCAATGGTTGAACAGTTAGCCCTAGACCTTAGCCCTAAAGCTAAGGGCCAACGCCGCGCACTCCAAGCCTTAGACCCTGCCTACCGAAAGAGATTTCGAGAAGCGGTCGAGCGAATAATTGCCAAAGGCGAGCCGTTTATCGTGGACGACGTTATAAATGAGATCGGGCTACCGACTAGCGACGGGAAAAATAACTCCGTAGGTGGTCTTATGTCCCAGCTCGCCCACGCCGGACTAATTAAGAAGGTCGGTTATAAGACCGCCACTCGCGAAGCTTCTCACGGTCGCATTATTCACTTGTGGGCGGGCGTTAATTATGGCGAGAAATAAATTAACCGTCGTAGAGAACCAAATAATTGTAAGCCGAGAGAAGTTAAGGAGCATAGATAAAATGAAGGAGAACGAATTACGTAAATGTCGATCGCTCATGCTAAAGGCAAGTCGTGAGGGATTTAGTAACACCGCCATAGGAACCCTATACGGAACGAGTGCGAGTCGGATTAAGTTAATGCTCGCCCAAGCGATTAGCGAGGAAGAGTAAAGTGAAAATAACAATAGAGCGAAAGCCTAAAAGCGTAGTTAGCACGTGTATAAATTCGTATGATTTTATGGGATTCGAGGGAATTGGTACATGGCTTAATTATTACGGAGTATCTTTTCTAGGGTCTGTTAAAGATTATAAAAGAATAGGTAAAACCCAACGAGTTTCAGAATTTTATCCTGTTGATTTAACTCCTTTACTTATGGCCGCAATGTATCAAGCAACAGGTTTAACCATAGATAGTTACAGGTACATAAATGACGCAGATTAAAAACCTATTTCGCGCCTTCCTTATTGGAGTGCTTCTTATTCCGATCGTCATAATTTTATTAGCAGTAATTGGAGCCTCTTCGATCTTTTTATTTATTGGTCTAGTTCGATACGTTAAAAACGACATAGAAAAGGACGGGTTAAAAAATGCTAAATCCTCTAAAGAGCGGATTTCTAGTCGATCTCGCTTTAATAATTGGGTGCGTCGCATGGGTAAGGGCGATTAAAAGTGGCCGATAATTCATGGACTACCGGGAAGTGCGATCTATGCGGAATTCCGGTAATTAACCGTAAAACCTGCGGCGCGTGTATCGAAGCCGTAAAGCAATTAACCCGCGTTAATCCGCGGGCCTTTAAGGAACTGGCGAACACTTTAGGACTTCAAGAATGAGCGCGTTAGGTATCGCTCTCGTAATTGTTGCGATCTTTTTTATTATCTTAGGAGGCCGCCCTAATGGTTCACGATAGATTCTGCCCTTTAGCGGCCCGGGACTGGCGACCTTCTCGCGCTTTAGTCTGCCAATGTCCGCTAATAAATGAAGTCCGAAACGGTATTCGTATAGATTTTTTAACGATCGCGCAAGCTATGGAAGCTTGGGCCGCGGATAATTCAGCCGAAGGCATGGAAGAAAAAAACGTCCTCTACGTCGAATCGAAAGCCCGCACTTATCGCGAAGCGGCTAAAATCGCTCTAGGTAACTTTAGGCGAGTAGGTTTTAATAATGGCTAAAGGTCGTAATTGGAATTCTCTCACACCGGATTACCGCAAGCGATTAGAGCGAAGCGGATTAACTAAGTCAAAGTATGAAAGCGGGGCAGACCTTAGAGCGGCGAGAGGTCACGCACCGCGGGGAAGTCAGAAGCTCGATCGCGACCAGCTCGCACTCCTTAACCGGGCCATTCGTGCCGAAGCAACCCCGCAAGAGATCAACCGCTTAGAGAAGGTTCTCCTTCGCCCCTCATGGCTACCTAATAGCGTGAATGTTCGGCCGGAAGTTCTAGGAGCTTTAAGTAAGCTTCCTAACCCTAAGAATTGGAAGCACGTTTACATAGTTCCCGCCGAACGTGGGCCGTGGACTATGACCGTGTATACCAAGCGGGGTCTATACCCCAACACGATCGAAATTCCCGGCGGCGGCGGAGCCGAAGGCGAAGCACCCCGGGAAGTAATCGACGCAGTAAAAGCAATAAGTAAAAAGTTAGAGATCGAATACACCGACCAAGTAAAGCCCTCTAGCAAAGACGAATTTTGGTCGGTCATGGATACAGACGCAAAGACCCCTAAAAAATAAGGAGAATAAAAAAATGGCAGATAACAACGAACCACAATTAGGGATAGAAAAAGACGTAGCGGACTTTCTTTCGGGCTTGGCCCCAATGACCGAAGCCCTAGACGCTTTTCTAATTCGCTTCGAGCGAGTTGAAACCTTCTTTATCTATGGACAACTTGAACAGACCGCCCTCATGCTTCGCACGATCGCCGCGCAGAATGAAATCCTAATAGAGCAAGGTTCGACTAAAAGTAAGTTGATTATCTAATGGGAAGCGCATACGACGCAGACGCGCCGCAATGGTCTTTACAAGTTATAGCCGAACAATTAACTCGAATTGGTGACAATTTGGAAAAATTGGTCGAGTTAAAACAGGGTTCCAAGATTCCACCGGAGCTCCTACAATTTCTAGCAGACGCTAGGCAAAGAATCGGACTCAATACGGAAGAGGTTTCAAGTGACCGATAAGCTCATAATGTCGCACGAAGGTGATTACACCGAAGGTCGCACCGCGAAAATTATTCGCGGGTATTTCCACCGCACCGCAGTAAAGGGGGATACGGCTTTAGGTGAAGGGAATTACTTTCATAATAACTGCGTTAAAGCCTCGTTCTATAAAGTGATCGACCTAGCGGGAAACATAATCGAATCTCTACCCCCTACCGATACGGAATGGGCTACGGATAATTGGGAAGAGAATCTACTCTCCCTAAGTTATGAATTCACCGGACTAAATGGAACACCACTCACACCGCTACAAATTAAAGCGGCGATCGAGGACATAAAGGCAGATCCCGCAACCAAGACAATAAGTAACCACCGGTTAACTATTGCCGAGATAAAAGCAGAACACGCTTCGGGGTGGGGCAATCACCACGACGTAACGATCGCTTACCAGACACCTAACGGTCACGTAGACGCAATTTCAGAAGCCGAAATAGCCCAAATTCTCGCGGGATTAAGTTAGAATCTCGTAAGGATTCTCTCTCGAAAGGTAAACCATGAGTACAGACCAACCAGCACCAGCCGCCCCCGCTTCGGGACTACCAACTAACGGAACAGTTCTCGCGACTGCCCTAGCGGACGCTACGCCACAAATTAAGACCGCTTGGCTTGATCGTATCCCCGCCGGTTATCGTCACTTCTTGCTATTGGTTATCTCTATGGGATTGGCCGACGGAGCGCATTACATTAACTCGATTCATCTCACCACGGCACAAGCTACCGCGGCGGGCTTGGGCCTTACCTTCGCAACGGAATACTTCACCCCGCTAACGCGTCAATTCGGCGTAGGTAAGTAATACTTTAAGGGTGATCGTTCAACTAACCCCCGCAGACGTAGAAGCGACCGCGGCGGCTTTAACCGCCGTCGCCCTCGCTTCGGCCGCGGTAATTCGTTGGGCAAAAACACCAACTAAGGAACGGCTTATAAAAGTCGAAAACCAAGTAAGCGAGATTTACGGATTTTTAATTAAACACACGGATTAACAATTAAAAGGACGGGTTAAAATGAAATTAGCAATAGCAGACCCCCCCTATCTTGGGCGGGCGGAGCGTTGGTATGGAATTACCGGAGAAGGTAACGGCTACGGTCTAGGTAAAGCGGACGAACACCCCCAAGCTTATTTATGGGACGACCCTAAAACCCACCAAGATTTAGTTAAAAAATTAAACAATAATTACGATTCTTGGGCGATCGCTCTTAGCGTTCATTCCCTTAGTACCTATTTAGAAGTTATAAAAACAGATTCCCGCAACGGAATAAGAGTATGCGTATGGAATAAACCAAGTTCGGTCACTAGCGGTTCTCGAATTAAAAATACTTGGGAACCAGTAATAATCAAAGTTCACGAATCGCGAAAAGGCTACGGGGGGGGGCTTCGCGTGAATGATTTAATGACTTGTCCACCACCTCGTAATAATTTTATCGGTGCTAAACCTCCAGCTTGGACGGCGTGGGTTTTAGAGCTTTTAGGTTACCAAGAAGGGGACACCGTAGAAGATTTATTCCCCGGTTCTAAAGCCGTTAGCAACGCCCTCGACTCCATGACATTAAATTTTTATGATAATTGAACCTCTAGGTAAATCTCGCTTTAAGCCAGTTGTACTACTCGTTCCAAAGTGGAGAAGCCTAACCGCGTATACACCCTTCGGAGTTAAAACGGCTTCGGGCGTTAAAGCTTGTCTAAAGCTTCTCGAAGATCTCGAAATGAATAACCTTTACGTTAGTCACTCTCTTCGAGAATTACTTGATGCCACCGGTGCGAATAATTGGGAAGCCTCATTATGGAAAGGCCACGTAACCACTCTTAGACTTGACGGGACGAAGGTTCGAGTTCACTCACTCCGCCGACTTCTTGACGAAATCGAAAGCGACGAAGATAAGTACCAAGCACTTACCGAATTAACCCAATGGTTAGAAGTTCGAGGAGTAGCCCCCGCTTCTATTTCGGGCATGGCTTGGAGCTTATGGCGATCTACTTTAACCGCACCGGTAGAAATGGGATTTACCTCAAAGGTCGGTCGATCAGCTCTTTACGGAGGCCGCCAAGAAGCCGTAATTTCCGCCGACTTATCCGACATGGTGGCCGTAGACATGAGTTCGGCTTATCCCTATGAAATGGCGAATAGACCTTATGCCGGGACACTTCGAGAGGTCGCAAAGTCCACAATTTTAGACCCTAATTCTTCGGGTATCGCTTACGCCACGGTTTACGTTCCCGACGAATTACCTCACGCACCCCTACCCGTTCGTTTAGGTAATGACTCTATTTACTGGCCCAAAGGAAAGATCGAAGGTTCGTGGACTTGGCAAGAATTAGCCGCCGCCGAATCGCTAGGGTGCCAAGTCGAAATAACCCGGTGCTTCGCTCCGCTAGTTGAAATCTCGCCCTTTACGGACTGGTGGGCGATCGTGAGGGACGGCAGGACTTCCATGTCACAGGGAGGGGCGAAACTGGTTAAAGCTCTCTCTAATTCGTTATGGGGGCTTTTCGCTATGACTGGCGATAATTCGGGGACTCTTCGCTGGTCGGACGATTCGGGTACTAATGCCGTTAGCGTCGATTCCAAGAAGAAAAAGCTTCCACAGTCCAACGCCGCACACATAGCCGCCGAAACCACCTCCCGCGTCCGCTCCCGTATGCTTTTAGAAGGCTTATACGGCGGGGAGAACCTCGAACCTAATCACCCCGTACACATAGACACCGACGGCGTAATAATCCCTCGTAAGGCCCTTTCCCGCTTCTCTAAGTACATGATTGGCAACCAGCCCGGCCAATGGCGGGTAAAGCAAGAAATCGACCGCTTAGAAGTCCGTGGCCCTCAGCTCTACCGCTACACCTGCTCTAGCGACTGCTCTCACGGTTGGCATTATGTCGCTTCGGGCATGACCACCCGGCAAGCGGAAGTCTTCTTCGATCGTCCGGACAACCGCTTAAAGATCTCGATAAACTCGAACCAGCCACAGACCGACCACCAAATAGAGAAAGAGTTACTAAAACTTTCTTAGTCGGTACCGAGGGGTGAAGCCTTGACAGTCACGGTGACACCCCTTGACCCCTCTCAAACCATTATAAACCGCCCCTTTCGGCTTAGGGGGTGTCACGTGTACTCGTACCCGTGTCACGGGTTCACAGCCCGCGGAACTGACACCATGACACCCCCCACCTTCTAAACCCAGTAAATAACGCCTATTTCAGACCCCCGACGGTAC
>Ga0208387_1000239_pt1 | contig 16940 bp, 19 predicted proteins | sample CryBogCBH27Jul09_FD_184611 | JGI IMG/M metagenome (GOLD analysis project Ga0208387, IMG submission 184611) | Freshwater microbial communities from Crystal Bog, Wisconsin, USA - CBH27Jul09 (SPAdes) | ecosystem: Environmental > Aquatic > Freshwater > Lake | place: Crystal Bog, Wisconsin, USA...
GAGTTTAATTACTTGGTTAAGGGATATTCTTGGCGTAGTTTTAAGCTATCTGCCACCGGTGATTGACGTGATTTTTAAAGTAGTTGCAGGTGTTATTGATGTACTACACACTATTTATGTTTTTCTAGAAAAGATAAAAGTTATTTGGCTGGTGGCTAAAATACTGGAATTGGCCTGGTGGTTAATTAAAGAAATAGGGAAGGGGTTATTATGGGTTTGGGATCACGTACTGAAACCGATTTTTGATAAAATCGAGCAGTGGTATGAAAAGCTAAAAAACTGGCTTGGTATTAAAGCTACTGCCGATCTTACTACCACTCAAACCGTAAAAACTACCATGGAAAAAATGGTGGGTGATGATCAGAAACCGGGACCATTGGCAAAAGGACCAAAAACAACACCAGGCGGATCCTCACTCGGAAGCGCGTCTTCAAAAGTAACCGGCTCAAAAAGCACAACCTTTAATATTAAAATTGATAAGCTGGGTTGTGACTTAACAATTAAAACCACCAACATCAAAGAAGCCGCAGGTAAGGTGCAAGACATTATCACTCAAGCTTTGCTTTCTGCTGTGAATGACAGTCAATTAGTGCTGGCAGATTAAGATTTGTTATTGATTGCTGAAATAAGGTCCTTATTTCGCCTATCGGCATAAAAGCGGTTAACAACCATAAATGCATGAATTATTGCACCAATTATTGTAAAGCATAGCAATAGGTTTAGAAAGAATGCTCCCCATTTTCCGCAGCTTATTACAGCCACTGGCGGCAAAAACAAACAAAAAAAATATCTCATGATCAACAAGTTTAGCGATCAAATATAGTTTTTTTCAAAACAAAAAGGCCATCGCAAAATTGATGGCCTTTGATCTTAATAAGGTTTACGTTATTTAATAGATGGATGGCATGCTATCAACATTGTCACCAACACGATAATCCAATTCAATAATCTGCCTCAAACCTTCGTCTACAGAAAATTTATATTGAACTGATTTGATCATATATCGGCCCTGGCGCTCTGGTAGTACAGCATCATAAATTTCGGCGATATCGCCCTGTCTGACAAATGGCACCCCGAATGTGGTGAACTTTCCACGCAACCCAGTGTAATAATACCGCTGCAATTCTGCCTGAGCCAATGCAACTAATTTGTTTGGATCTGTTACGTTCCAAAAATAGAGTGTGCGCCGATCGCCGGTGTAATTGGCTGGAAAGTCTGCCTGTTGCCCGGGAGGATTAATTTTAGAAGTAAACTTTCCATTTTGATAGGTCACTAACGCCTCAAGTCGTTGCTGCTTGGTTTTAGTTGCTCCATCTTTTGTAGTACCGGTAACCGATACTTTATTGATTGAATAGGCGAGTGCCGACAATACGACGTCATCCTGACGTGCATATTCCAGCTCGTCGCTTATAATGTTTCCTTGAAAAACAAATTGATAGGTATTACCTGGTGTTTGATAAACCACAAATGGTCCGCAAAATAGTTGTGGGACTGATTGCACCAATCCTGATCCTGCGGCGATTTGCGCCGGCTGGCCGAAATAAGATATAAAATGGTAATCTTTATGTAGCCTGGCCAAAACATCCATTACCGTTTCATTTTGGCACCTGAAATCGCCTATGCTTGTTTGTGCAGTTTGGTTTACAGCATAGCCTAATGGTGCGACTAGCTCAGCCAGCATTGTTTCTAAAGTATATTTTGACCCTAAGAAAAGTTTGTTGGGAGCCGGCAACTGCTTCAGCTTAAACATATTATCTTCACACTGAAGGGTGTACGGCTTTTTACTAGTTACACTTCGAACGTATCCGGAAAATATTGTAGCTGTGTCTGTAATGGTTTGGTTGTTTAACTGATAAGTGTAACCGGCCACTATAGTAATTTCGTCACCTTTCATAAATAGCGGTGCTCCAGAACTGAAGCCTCCAATATTAGTAGCAGTATTTGCCGGGTTAACAACTACCGTTCCTGTTGTATCGGTGTAAGCAAAGTTTTTCGGAAGAGTAATCTTAAGTTCATCTGTAAAATCCCTCCATGAATTATTTGCCTCAAACTCATTTACAAAATCCAATTCAAACTCATACCAGCGGGTGGGGAAATCAGCAGTGGGTACCTGGTTAATAAAAATCTTTACGGTAACGATTAGCATTTTACTTAAATCTTAAATTCACCGGTTTATCTGAAGATGCTGATATGCTTATTGCCTGGCGCGAGTATTGGCCTTCATCCTGATTGATGTCATAGCTTTCAATCACCATGTATTGAATGCCAAACTTATTCAGGTATTTGCTGGTAACAGTTATTTCTTTATTGCAATTGCACATTGTTACAATGTCTTGAACTGCCTGCTCAGGGTATACCCCATTATCGCCACAAATTATAAGCCTGATGGATAATGAATAATCGCCCATGCCGATATATTCTTTGATAGTACCAGCCCGGCCCTGAATTTGAGTTTTTACTATGTTTTTGGTTTGGTTTACTGATAGCAATACTGCCTGCAGTAGAATATCAGGAAACGTCACAGTTATGCCTGACTCATTGGTATAGGTTTGAGAATGAAATAAGATATCTGATAACACAATTGTTCCCAAGGGCGAATTATATCCAACACCTGAATCCTGCGCCACAACATTTAAGTTTTGTAAGAAAAACGCCCGTTGTAATTGATCAACTTCTCTAACCAGTGTAGGTATGATCAGGTTTCGTGATACCTGCAGCGGTTCAGTCACGATCGGCGGTATGTTGATGGGTAATGTCATGATATAAAATTAATAAAATTGGCGCGCATTTATGCTTAAAAGCATGGATGCCATAGTTAATTTCAAATGTACCGTACATTTTTTGAGGTAATTTAATCAACAGCCTTCTGGTTATTTTTATGCTTTCAAGCATTAGCCTCATAATGAGCGATAGCGTTATCAAAGAGTCGATCCAAAAGCTGGCCGGCACTCATTTAAAAGACGAAATTCATATGGTTACGGCAACTGTCATTGCCGTCGATCAAAATTCGCGCACATGCACATGCACGCCAATCAGCGGCAAAGCTGTAACTGACCTGGGGAATGTTTTATTAATGCCTGAAGTTGATGACGGGTTTTTAAAAATACCAGCCATTGGCAGTACGGTAATAGTGATGTGGAGCACTAAAAATGTGCCGTACATAGCTATGACCAGCGCCCTCCAGATGGTGTATTTGGTAACTTTAGACGGCATTATACTAACAGGAACTGATACTGCACCGCAAAAAGCAATTTTAGGCGAAACACTGGTAGAGTTACTTGGCCAGCTGATCACAGCGATCGAGAATATTACGGTCGATACCCCATCGGGGGTTTCATCAGTTCCGCTTAATACGGTTGATTTAGAAAGCATCAAGCAATCATTATTTCAATGCTATTCAAGCATTGTTCAGATAGGTTAAAATGAACACGGATAAAATTGTAAATGATATCAATAACATCCCGGATTGCGAGACCTTGCAGGCTTATGTCACCGGTGTTGTGAACCAGTGCAATGCTCAGCTTGATCAGATTGCTATCAGGCTTGCTAAGATGGCTTTGCTTACTAATCCTGTGACGTTTATAGCTGCTTACATCGCACAAATAAGCGACGATATAACAACGCTGGAGGGCGTGGTCAGCGATACAACAGCCGGCCTTGCAACTATTACAGCCGCGGCCTTGGCCAAAGCCGAATCATTTACAGAATGTACAATTAGTATTTAAATAATCGGATGACACCCAGGTATGATTTTATGCTATTAGGCAATGATCTGTACATAGATCCTAATACCGGTGATTTTGTAATTGCACAATCTGATCAGCAGCATGTGCAGGATACAATATCTGCTTTTCCGGGGTGGTGGAAACAATATCCGGCCGATGGCGTGGGAATTTTCGCTTATCAGAATTCCAGTGGTCAAAACCAGGTATTAGCCCGGGTAATGATTCAGCAGCTTCAGAGTGACGGTTACCAATGCAATAGCCCGGTTATAACCCAGGCGCCCGATGGCACTTTAACGATTAACCCGAACATACAATACAATTAATAGGCAATGATCAGGACCTACACAGCATTAAGCAACCAAAACATCTATGATGTTTGTTTGATGACGTATGGCACATTTGATCAGCTTTTTAAACTGATCAATGATAATAATTTCGGAAGTGTAAATAACTATCCGTATGCAGGCCAGTCATTTACGTGGGATGATACGCTGGTATTTAGTCAGCAGGTTAGTATAAGTAATACCCAGGCCGCGGTAAGTTATGCAACTGCAGCCAACTCAACTGGTAATATCGAATTTAATATTCAAAGCAATGGTATACCGGTGAATGGATGGCCAATAGTTACGCCACTGGGGCCACCGGTACATGACACTGCTTATGATTATTATCTGTTTTTTAACAGTGATGCAAGGTGGGATAATTCGTCAAATACATTCACGGATCCTTATCTGGTTGGAAAATCAGGCTACGCGATTTATGCTCAGCAAAACGGGGCATTTTTCAGCGTAACTGAGGGAGTGGATGTGCATTATAACAGCGTTGCCGGCAGCTTTCAAATAGTATCGCCTGGCTTCTCATTATTGACAGGATACTACCTGGTGGTCTATCCAAACAAGTACAGTACAACTATACCATAATGATTAAAAAATGAAAAAGCTACTCGGTCTATTTTTCATGCTGCTTTCGTTCAGCGCATTTGCGCAAAAGCCCGACTGGGTACGAACGCCGAACGGGCCCAATACAATTGTCGATTGGAATTTAAAAGCAAAGTCATTGATTTTGCCTCACGGCACTGCAACTACGCTCGGCGGCAGTCAGGATAGCGTTGGCCACGTTTACATGGTGCTTAACCCAGGTGTCGATACCTCGCTATATATGTATGTCGGGGGCGGTGTTTGGAAACCGGTATCAAAAGGATCGTCGCTCAGTTTTACCAATGGACTAACAAAAACCGGCAGTACGGTTTCGTTGGGCGGTACTACAACGGGATTGATTAATATTAATATTCCAGGGCAATCATTTATAATTGGTGGAACGGGCACTTCGGCTCACCCTATTTTTAATATGCACGATGGTGTGCAAGTTCAAATGGGGTATGATGATAATACCACAAACTTTTTTGAATCTCAGTTTCTTTTAACATCGGCCTTCTTTGGTAATTCCGCTTACTCAGGTAAAATTGCTGGTGTTACAGTGACATCAAGCGCCATTACTTTAAACGATGAAATTGGGCTGCATGGTTTGCTTTATGAAGGTACCTATTATTCCAGCAGCCCTAAATGGTTAACGCCCAAAAGGTATGTTGATAGTTTGGTGGCGGCCGGTAGTAGTACTACAAATTCTCTTACTAACGGCTATGCAATTTCAGGCTCACCATTTAACGGCAGTACAGCCCAAACGTGGAAAGTTGATACGACTAAAGTAACAACTCAGTACGCGGTTCAGGATACGATATATAAGCATAAAGCTACGATCGGATATGGATTGCTTTATACCAGCGGGACTAATACGATATCGGCAGATACGACAGGAATAGTTAGTTTCAGCAGGCTTGCAACTAACCTAACGGGATACGTCAAAATATCGGCGCCACAACTTACATCATCCAGCACAACAGGTTACGTGTGGACAGCAACTGACGCGGCAGGGCATGGATCCTGGCAAGCGGCTTCTGGTGGCGGAGGCGGCACCACAACAAATGCCTTAACCTTAAACAATAGCGGGTCGGGCGCATCATCGGGAACCACATTTAATGGAAGTTCGGCAATAACAGCGAGCTATAACACTTTCGGTGCACCCGGTCTTACGGCATCCAACACCTTTAACATTAACTCACTTGGAACTACAATAGCGGCATCAAACGCTTCCATATTCGTAGCCAATACAACCAATGCCACATCAGGGCTTCAACAATATTCGCCACTTATTGGGTGGCAAGCTCAATACTGGAACACAACAGCATCTGCATCAAGATCGGTTGCGGCTTATTGGGGGCTTCAATCGCAATCAGGTACTGGTTATGCTTATTTAGCAATGTATACATCGGTGGATGGTGCAACTCCTGCATACAACGGTGTTGAAATAAGCCTTACAGGTTCAATGATTGTCGGCGCATTAACATCGAGCAGCACAGTAACGATGTCAGCTGGTGGTATTGGTGTAACTTCTACTGATGGTGACGTGAAAAGCAACGCCACAGCCGCGACAAACTCACTGGCTCAATGGTCGCGCAGATCGCGGCAAAGCTCATTTTATTGGACTGGATCTGCATCAAATCAGGCAGAAGCAATAGAGGAATTGCAAACCACTACCTCAAATACTGCTCAATATGTTATTTCAGGGCGTACAGGTGGTTCAGGCTCATTCAATCCATACTTCGGCATAAGTGTAATTAACGGCAACTGGAGCTTAAACGGAACGGCTGGGACAACTGGACAAGTTCCATCAAGCACAGGATCAGGGATGCAATGGATAACGCCGATATCTTTAACAAGCCTATCCGCAACAACTCCTTTATCATACAATAACACTACAGGTGCTTTTACCATTCAGCAAGCAAGCGGAAGTCAACCGGGTTATTTAGCATCAGCAGACTGGACGACTTTTAATGGCAAACAAGCCGCACTTTCAGGAACTGGATTTGTTAAAATATCGGGTACGACAATAAGTTATGACAACTCAACTTATTTAACTACCACAACTGCGGCTTCGACATATAGCCCGATTGCAGGTAGTTCGTCAATCGTTACGGTGGGTTCGCTTACATCAGGATCTATCCCTTATTCACTTTTGAGCGGAACCGTGCCGACCTGGAATCAAAATACCACAGGAACTGCAGCCAATATAACAGCGACATCAAATAGCACCTTAACGACATTATCGGCTTTATCGCTGCCTTATTCACAAATTACAGGTACACCGTCATTATCGGGTTATATTCCCTATACTGGCGCGACTGGTAACGTGACGCTTGGGTCAAATACAATCACAGCAGCAGAGCACATCACCGGTGCTTTAGGCTACAGCGATACAAATTTACTTGGCGTTTTTCAAAGTTCAGTTAATAGCTATAATCAGGTTGTTATTCAAAATACAAATAGCGGATCTGCTGCATCGGCTGATTTTGTGGTGAATAATAACAATAGTACCGCCTCAAGCTATTACGGTGACTTTGGTATGAACAGTTCAGGATTTACCGGATCTGGGGCGTTTAACGCGCCAAATATGGTTTACCTGACTGCGACTACAGGCGACCTTGCACTGGGTACCACTACTTCAAACGCAATCCACTTTGTGGTAAATAGTGGAACTACTGATGCTGCTACGATATCAGCAACTGGCGTATTTTCTTTGCCAGGCCTTACATCAAACGGATTGCTGAAGACAAGCGGTGGAACCGGGGCTATTAGTGTGGCAACTGTCGGAACCGACTATATCATCCCATCAGGCATCGTCGATCTAGAAACTCCCTCGGGAACTATCAACGGTAGCAATACCTCATTTACCCTTGCAAATACACCGGTTACGGGCAGCGTTCACCTCTATAAAAACGGCCAGCTATTAACGCCAACTACCGATTATTCAATTAGCGGCTCAACTATTACGATGGTTGTAGCCCCGATATCAACCCCTACCACTGATAAACTTTTAGCAGATTATAGAAAATGAAAAAGCTATTATTATTCTTATTCTTAATACCCGTAATAACTTTTGGGCAAACAAAAATACCTATTGGGCAGCTTGACAGTGCTAATAGCGTACAAAGCAAGGTAGGGCTTGTAGCAGCTTACAACAACCTAAAGGGCTGGATAAACCTACCAACCAAAGTATTATCACCTTACTACTATTATCCATTTGGGGACAGCTTTACATCAGGTACAGGCGCAACACTCCCAAGTAATAGGTACGCGAATTTGGATGCAGCTTTTTTAGGTGTACCGTTTACCAATCGCGGAATATCAGGCACAGGCGCTTACAACGTAACCGGCCAAGCATACAGCTTTGATGCTTACGGCTCGCTTGCTTCATTGCAAATTGGATTAAATGATGTGAGGCTTGGTGCATCGACTACCAGCGCATTAACATTAGCTAAAATCGGCAATGGCGTAAACAACGTAATAGCTTACCATTTTATTGATAGCACGTTTGCAGCAGGATCAGGCACACGGGTTACAACTACAGGAACATGGACTACTTACAATGCTCAGGCAGTTAGTGGCCTTTCAACTTCAGGGTTAACAGCTTCTTCAAGCGGTGCAACAATTACGGCAGTAACGTATGGACCGACGGTTGTAATAGGCTTAATAGGCACTGATGGAACAATTGCAACCTACGGGTCAGCAACTATTACCATTGACGGCACAAGCTACGGCACAATCAATGAAAATGGCCAAACGGACGCAATCACGGACGGACAGGGTAATAATAATTCATTGATGCCTTTTGTAAAACTTTACACCGGGCTAAGCGAGGGCAAGCACACGGTTGTTTTAACAACTTCATCCGCTACTCAATTCGTCGTTGACTATTTCGGCCAGCTAAAAAAGCCAGCGCAATGTTTTCCGATGGTGGTTTTTGATATTGCTTATGTAAATAGCACGGGGCAGGCTACCTATCCGAGCATGACCAATACCAACGTAAACAGCGCAAATGCAGTTATAGCATCCGATATTGCCACATTTACGGCACTTGGTTATCCTGTTTTCCATGCTTATACTAATACCTATTATATCTGCGCAACGGACGCATCAGCTGCTGATAACTTACACCCATCCGACAAAGGGCATCGGCATATATTTCAGGCTTTTTATAATGCTATCTCATCGCTTCAAAATCCATTTGTTCAGCAGGATTTACGATCGACGGCAACACCTGCATTTCAAAACGTATCCCTAAATGCACTTACTCAGGCAGGAATTGTTTATGATGCCACTGGCCCGGTTTTAGCAACAAACGCTACCGACTTTAATTATGGTTCAAATACAGCGGGGTATTTAGGCTTAGGTGTAAGTGGCGTGAACGCTGATAGTAAATTCAGAGTTTTGGATCCTACTGGCGCAGGGTTAAGAATTGCATATAACGCAACATCGGTAAATTATTATGACGCCAACACCCATAATATTCGCACAGGCGCAGGTAGTACTATTGCTCAGTTAACATCAAGCGGCGCGACATTTTATGAGAGCATTTTGCCGTCAACAGGAAGTACCTATAATTTAGGTTCATCAGGCGCAACATTCGCAACAGGTTATATAAATACTTTGAGCGCAACATCTGTATCAGTAACGGGAACGGGAACTTACACGGTTGCCAGTCTTGGTGCTTCTACATCAGTTGCAAACCTTTTAAGAAACAATACAGCAGCAATATCGGGGACACCTGTACAGGTTTCACCTTATGAAGAGTGGGACGGGCAAGGATATAATACAGGAACTACAACAACTCAAACTTTAGGTTTCAGGGCTTATGCGGTTCCAATTTCTGGTTCTCCTATCACCGGTACTTTTAATATTGATGCCAACGTAAACGGCAGTTATAACAACGTGGCAAAATTCACCAATGCAGGTGGCCTTACAATTAACTCATTAACTCCATTAGCCGGAACAAGTGCAGTAGCGCCTATAGTTTTAACATCGGGTTCGGACTTGACTACTGTTGCTGCAGGATCATTTGAGTATAATGGCACAAGACTTGCTTTTAGCCCATCGACAACGCGTAAACGTATTCCACTTTATACGGATGCTACTCCCACATCAAACTATATTTTAGTTGGTAACGGTACTGATTTTACTTTGACAGCACCGACAGGAACAGGTAGCCCGGTAGAAGCCGCCAGCCCGACGCTTTCAGGCACGCCACTTACCACAACCGCCGCTGTCGGTACCAATAGCACCCAAATTGCAAGCACAGCTTATGTTATTCAACATTTGCTAACTACTCGCACCACGCAGGCTATAAACGCCACAGCGACCGCTACAGCAGCGCAAATGGCCGGTGGATATATTACGTCAACATCTGCAGCAGCAACAACGATAACATTTCAAACGGCTACAGCCTTTGCAACACAATTGGGTGCAGCAGCTGGAACTACTTTTGATTTATACATCGATAATACAGCGGGTGCAAATACCGTGACAATAGTATTAGGTACTGGTATGACAGGCGTAAATAGCCCATCGTTAACCGTTTCTACCGGTGCATCGGGAATTGCCTTATATCACTTTACATTTTCGTCAACATCAGCCTGCACAGTAGTAAGGCTCCAGTAAAGCAAACAATAAAAAAGTCAATATGAAAAAAGCGATCTTAATCATCATCCTAATTGTATCGATTTCGGTACAATTAAAAGCACAAACCACAGCACCGGCAGCAGCTCCAGCACCACAACGCGTGAAAGAAGACACCGTAACCCTTCGTATGCCTAAAAGCAAGCTGCAGCAGCTTTATGGCCTGTTGGGTTTTTACACACAAAACATTGCAACCAGCAGGGCCCGATCGGTTGATGTTGAGGATAGCAAAGAATCTATCAAAATATTGGCGCCGTATCTAGACGCGCTCGAGGCCGATACAACCAAAAAAGTAAAAGTACAGGTAATCATTTTACCAAAAACACACGGTAACTAAACCATGAAAAGGTTAATAGTTTTAATACCCCTATTATTTTGCTTGTTTGCCAAGGCGCAATATTGCGGTCCTTATACCGCGCACGCCAATATCAGCGAATCAAATCAATCGTTTCAAACCATACGTGGTGATAGTATCAATTGCGGATCATCGGCCGGTATATACCTTTACAATTGCCATGATATCCACATCACTAAATGCAAGTTTGTAAATGGCACAACCAGCGCCGGGGTTGGTATTTACCTTTTGGGTGGTTATAACATAACTATTGATAGCTGCTTCTTTAGCGGCACTGCATCCGGATTATATGCGCAGCTTTGTACCGGTGGAATTGCATTTAACTTAAACCATGCTTTAAATATGCAGGGTCCGCTACCGCGCGGGCAAATGGTACAATTTAGCAGCTGCAGCGGTGCGGGTAACCAGGTATTAAATAATATTTCGCAAGGGTTACCTGGTGCAAATGGCTATGAGGATCATATCAACGTTTACAGCTCAAGCGGTACGTCATCCAGTCCTATACTGATTGAATATAATGAGATTTATGGCAGAAGTTCATCAACAACGGGCTCAGGCATAACAGTTGCAGACGGCACAAGCGGCAACTACATTACTGTTATGTACAATACTGTCGTCAATTGCGGCTCCCATGGCATTCAATCAGCTGGAGGAACTTATGTCAATATCAGCAATAATACTATCTACAGTAAGCAAACAACTACAAGTTTGCTTGGATTAGGCTATGCAAACTATACCGGCGTTGCATCCAATAATGTAACGATGGGATTTAACCAAATTAAATGGATAAATAATAGCGGCGCTGAAGCTGATACACTACATCATTATCAGGCCGGATCTACACAGGTTTCAACGCCGGCAGCATGGAGCACTAACTATGTAAATTCGGCAATCGATAGTACAGTCCTTAGTTTTCCGCTTTGGGCATCATGCAGTCTGGCGCCGGCCATTGCCTATGCAGTTAGTAATTATAGCTATTACGCTGGGCATGCTATTACACTTACACCAAGTAATACCGGTGGATCTGTTACTTCCTGGAGCATTAGCCCGTCGGTACCCAGCGGATTGTCGTTTAGCACCAGCACAGGAATCATATCAGGAACATCGACGGCCGCACATGCGCTTACCAGTTATACGGTTACGGCAACCAACAGCTCAGGCAATAGCACTTATACGCTTAATCTGCGCGGTTATCCCAGTAGCCAGCTTATTTTATACGGTGGGGGGCTTTTACATTAATGCGCGCTATTAAATTATTCTATATAGCATAAATTACATAATTTCTTTTTTAACTTTATTTCACAAAATCAAAACAAAAAATACGATCATGACAAATTGGAAAACAACTATCGCGGGCCTACTTACAGGTGCACCGGTATTAATCGATGCGATTCTTTCAGCCTACACTTCCGGACAGTTTACCGGTAAAACAGTTTTACAGAGTTTATTTGCAATTGGCTTAATATTGATTGGCTACCTGGCACAGGATGCCCCAATTAAAACCGCGCTTGAAGCACCCGCAGTACAGCAAGGTTTAGGTTTTGCAAATACAATTGTTGGCCTTGAAAGCGCTTCGCATCCTACCAATGTTTTGCTAAATGATGTAAAACAAACGTTAAATACCATTGCAGCAAATACAGCGCCAGCTGCTACAGCAGCACCTGCATCGCCTGCACCAGGTTCGGCTTCTCCATCAGCTTCAAAATAAACGGCCATGGCAGATTTTAAAATCGCTTTCGGTATAACCGCCCGCACGGAGGGCGGTTATAACCCGGGAGTTAATGAAAATGAAACTTTCGACGGTATCGATCGTGGGGAAAACCCTCATTGGGACGGCTGGGAAATTATCGATGCCCATAAAAAAGCAAATCCCGGGGCATCCGTATCGCAGTTAAATAAAATCTTTGCCGCAGACGAAGCTCTGCAAAAAAATAAGCTTCAGTTTTACAAAACCAATTACTGGGATGTGATCAGCCTGGACAAAGTAAATGATCAGCAGCTCAGCAACAATCTTTATGACTGCTCAGTTAACGAAGGGGAAGGCCTGGCCGCCCGTTTCTTGCAACGTGCCTGTAACTCATGCGGCGGTCATACACAATTAACGGTTGACGGTAATATTGGACCAAACACAATATCTGTTACCAATTCATTGGATCCGGAAGCATTATTTAATAATGTAAACTCACAGCGCGCTGCTGAGTATGCGGAAATTATTGCTAAACAACCAAAAAAAGCCATTTGGAAATCAAGCTGGATGGGCCGTTTATTAACCTATAAAAAACCTGCATGACCTTATCGACATGACAACACACGAAAAAGACAAACTTGAAGAAGTATTAGAAATATTAGCCGGGCAAAATCAAACGCTTACCGAACAGGGCACAAAAATATCTGAAGTCCATTCGACGGTCAATGAAATGAAAGTTGGCTTGGAAGGCAGTATCTATACTAAAGGCATTGTTAAAAGGTTAGAAGAAGTTGAACAGTGGAAAGCGGAAACCCACAGCAAATTAATAAGCCAGGAAGTTGAAGAAGCCGGTAAAAAAAAAATAAAAAAAGATTTTTGGTTCAAGGTCATGGCAGTTTCAGCAGTTGTTTACGAGATTGTAGAAACCATCTTGGGGCTGCGACATTCAAAATAATAAGTAATATGAAAAGTCCTTTTGTAAAGATCACATCCATCACCCTGCTGATTGCTTTTGTGATGATCTGTTACCTGATGCTTGCAGGCTGCGCGTCTTATATCCAGAAAAGAAATATAGCTCGACAGCATCTGTATAATTATGAGTATCCCAATGAACTTGCAAAGGATTGCCTCGAACAGTTTCCAGTAAAAGATAGTGTTGGTAAAATTATATTTACGCCGGCCTTAAATGTTGATTATACTGCAAAAATTGATAGCCTTGAATTGCTTGTTAAAAACTTAAGCTTTTTGCTTGATACAAGGCCCGCAGCAGTCGACTTACCGGCGTCTTCAAAAAATTCTGATTTGAGTAATACTATAACTCAATTAAAAAGCACAATTGAAACCCTGAAATCAGCTTATAAACCATGCAAGCCTGATACGATTAAACAACCTATCTATAGAATAGATAATGCAGCAGTAGAAGTTTGGCAGGATAAATATAAAGTTCAGCATGACAGCGTAACTACTGTAAAGGCTCAGTATTATGACAAACAGAAGTCGATGGACGCTTGGCGCTTGATTGCGATTATTTGCCTGGTGGTGATCACCGGTTCGGTAATATGGAAGATTTACAAAGCTTTTAACGGCGGCGCTATAGCAGATACCGCTGGCGCAATAATTAAGAAACTATGATCTAAAGGCCACTGTTTGGAAAAAACCGACTTGTAGCGTTTGGCTGCATACGGAACAAGTACGCTCTGGCCTTTATTTTAAAATACTTTGTTTCATGGAGGGCTGGTTTAACATTGGTTTAGGACTGCTGATAATCGGCTTATTTGCCGCCTGGGCAGACAATAAAACCAAGCAACGCAAATGAACCATGAACAAGATTTGGACCATCTGGAGGCTCAGGCGTTATTGCGGTTACCGGCAATCAGGTAAAACAGCCTTTATTACGCACATCAGCAAAAATTATTAGTTTATGAACATAGAAGTTTACGATCTTAAATCTTTGGCGCCGGCACCAAAAGTGGTACCGATAACAATCAAAATCAGAAAAACAGGAATTATTAGTTTTCCAAATCACACAGCGGAAGCCCTTGGTTTGAAACCTGGTGAGAAAATTAAAATAATTCGAAACCTGGACGCACCATCAGAATGGTTTGTTGCCGTTACAGTCGATGATAATGCTTATGTGCTTTGTCAAAATAAGGGCTATATCTACATAGCCAATAAGATTTTGGCAGCACACCTGATCAAAAATATGAGCAAAAACACTAATGTTGAGCCGCCATCATTAACCATGCGTATAGTTAAAGAACCAATTGAAATAGATAGGTTCAAAAAGTGCCATGCAATTTTGGTGACCTCGCAGACCGAATTCATCAAAAAGTAAAATTGATATTTAATACCCCTAATTAAATGACAACCACAAAAGCACAACTGGATGCCGGAGCTAACTGGATAGAAATAGCCAATAACCCGGAAATTAACTTGCAAAAGTTTACGTTGACAGACCTGGAACAGTACACAAAAGAAAAAGCATTCAGCAATACTGCTTCAAGCGATTTTCACCTGTTTTATGTTGGCCGGGACAATGTTCACGAAATCTTAAAGCACGTATTATCCCGGGCAACAACTTCGATCTACTTAAATATGTTCGGATATGATGATCCGGAGTTAAACAATATTTTAATGGCCAAGGCCATGGACCCCAATATTACTATGCTGATCACACTTGATAAAAGTCAGGCCGGCGGACCAACGGAAGCAGCGCTGTTAAAAGCTAATCAGGAAAAAAACCTGGAAGCTTTTAACACCCATTTTGTTGTTGGTCAATCGGCCACGCATCAGATCAGCCATACCAAGGGATTTGTTATTGATGGTAAAGTAGGTGGCGAAGGATCAACCAACTGGAGCGCCAGCGGTGAAGGTATTTTTGTAGTAACCGGAAACGGTCAGGCTGGTGGCGTTGGCTATAAAGCTCAAAATAATACGCAATCAATATTCACAGATCCTGATACAATTCAACGGTTTACAGCAGAGCTGGTAGCTGAACATTTGGTTGCTCTCAAGCAAAATAAAAATTCAATGGCAAAATCTTAAATTTATAGTAAAATGAAAAATCGATTGTTAATATTATTCATGATTCTTCTGGCAGGATGCCAGGCTGCGATTGCGCAAAATACTGCACAAATATCGTCAGCGTTTTTTGCGAAGTATCCAGAAAAGCCTTCAGCATTTTGCACCGGCTGCACAATTGAAGTAAATCCTTATTACAGCACTATTACCGATAATAAACTTGGTTACTCCCGGGTAACCTACGGTAATTTTACACCCGCTAAAGAACAAGGTGTAATTGCAGCAAAGGTAGATAGGACCAAATATGGCGTATGGCATCCTTACCCGGGCCAGCCCGATTTAGGTACCTACTATAACGATATCAATAAAGGGATTAAAAGTTCAACTGCAAAATATGCAAAAGGGCATTATGACGCTTATATCCTTTGTGCTTATACGGTAGAAGGAGCAGTGATCAGCTGCACATATGTGGTAAATGAGGGATTGGAAAACCAAGGGCAAAACGCTGGCACTGAAGGAGAGGTAGAAGCTTTAACCAGGGCGCTCGTTGGTAGTAAATCTTCAGATGCTGCGAAAGTCAAATATTCGGGCCCAACTTTTCAAAAAGTTGATTATTGGAAAGGCGGATGGGTTGATCCTGGTAAAGCGCCAACTATTTTGACCGACAAAGGTATTAGCCGTGTTTATGCAGATGTGTACTGGAATTTATTGTCATATGGTGGCCAGATGCATGCCTATTGGTTTCCAAACAATATATCAGCATCGACCGGCTATAAAAACTATGAAATCCCCGTAGCTACGCTTATTCAGCGTCTGGGATTTAACCCAACAAAAGTGCTTCCAGCGACCAACTAATGCATCTGGAAGTCTCAGATAAAATTGCACTTGCTTGCTTTTTGGCAGCTGAGATTTTGCTGTGGTTTTTTTATTTTAGAGGTAGGAAAAATTACCGTTAATTTTTATAGATCAGTTTTTGAATGTGAAGCAGGGTAACGCGATGTTACCCTGCTTTTTTATTTACCATCAATTACCAATGGTAAATACTGGTAATAATCAACCCGTTTTTTGACCCAAAAAATACCGTGTTTTAACGGGTTGATTTGAAAATATACCGATTCGTATTTTGCTGGTTCACTAAACTAAACCACAATTAACATGAGTTCAAGATTGAAAATAATCTATGAAGAGGTATTGTTTTCACCGCCCATTACCAATTCTTCCCAAGCTTACCGAGAGTTTATGTCCATCTGGGACACCTCGACAATAAGAATTGTCGAAAAAGCTTATGTGCTCTTCTTAAATGGCAACAATCAGGTAATAGGGTATTATGATATCAATACCGGGACCCAGCGTGAAGTGTCTCTTCATATTAAGCTATGCCTGGCTTGTGCATTATGCTGCATGGCATACAAAGTAATAATTGCCCATAGTCATCCTTCGGGGTTATTGAAACCGAGCGAACTAGATATTCTTAAAACTAAGAAATTTAAGGAAGCCTGCGATTTGATGGATATTGAATTTGAGGATCATTTAATCGTTACTAATACCGGCTATTTCGGTATTAGTAACGATTAAATGATCCT
>Ga0208387_1000246_pt1 | contig 16754 bp, 40 predicted proteins | sample CryBogCBH27Jul09_FD_184611 | JGI IMG/M metagenome (GOLD analysis project Ga0208387, IMG submission 184611) | Freshwater microbial communities from Crystal Bog, Wisconsin, USA - CBH27Jul09 (SPAdes) | ecosystem: Environmental > Aquatic > Freshwater > Lake | place: Crystal Bog, Wisconsin, USA...
AACTAGAACCCAATGATTTAAAGGGATTTGAAGGATCCCATTTTTTTTAGATGCTCTCATCAGGCGTTTTACAAAGTTTTTTAAATTGTAACACAATTGTTACATAATGCGCCCAGTTGTGGTGTATAGTTCTAGGTATCAGTTAAGCAATACCGTTTAACTGTTAACAAGTAAGGGAATACATCATGAATAGTTCAGAATTTTTTAATCAGATTGCTAAGGCGTTTGCGCCAGTCGGTACGCTTGCAATCGGCCATGACAAGGGTACGTTTGCTACTGGTGGCGACGAACTAGGCGATTGCATCAGTCTTGGCGGTGAGTCTCGCCTATGCCCTGAATGCATGGACTGGCTACACGATTAGCCAGTCGCAGGGTAGGCCGGGGGTAGCCCCGGCCTACGCTTAGCAGGTCGGGGGTAGCCCCGGACTGTTAAGGGTAGAGTACCCGAAATCTGGTCTAAAAATTTTAGCTAGATTTTTTAAAAAGTAAGGAAATAAAATGAGCGTTTACGTAACAGAAGCAGGTAACAAGGTTCAAACTTTTAAGACTGTTCGTATCGGTGCTAATCGTCGTAGAGTGCTTGAAGTAGGTAAGCCATTCACTACGCAGGGTAGCGGAACTACTGGCGAAGTGTTGCAGATAGACCGTCGATACAACAAGTATGGCAAGGTTATCCCTCACGTATTCTCAGTACGTTTGCTAGTAGATGGCGTAGAGCGTTGGACAACCGCCGACTTCAGGTAGTCGGTAAGGGTAGGCCGGGAGAAATCCCGGCTTACGCTTAGTAGGTCGGAGCGTGAAGCTCCGGACTACTAAGGGTAAGTTACCCAAAATCTGGCTCAAAAAAATTGGCTAGATTTTTTAAAAAGTAAGGAAATAAAAATGAGAGAATTAGCATTTTTTCTAATCGGAGGTAGCATAGGTTCATGGGCTCAATACTTTGTAATGAGAGGGGGCAAGTTCTAATGACTTACGAATACGAAGTCACTATTGAGGGATACATTGTCTTCGACAGCGAAGATGTGCCCGAAGACATGAGCCCGGCGCAGTATGCGGAAGCTTGCTACATTGCCGGAAGCATGCAATACAACGGACACAGTATCGAAGAGCTTTAGATCCTTTTAGCGGAATTGCCCGGGCCTAGTGCCCGGGCAATTCTGCTTTAGAAGATCTTTGCGCCTTAAAATACTGGCCTAAAAATTTTAGCTAGATTTTTTTAATTTGGGCTTGACAATAGATCAGATTTAATGTAGATTAATTATGGCTTAGTAATTAACCTAAACAACTAAGCCGGAAGGATTAATCATGGCTTACACAACTAACCTACAAGCAGTAGACAAGATAGCACAACTAAGGCCTTTTGAAGGTAACAGCATGAGCGCTAAGCACGAGGGCAACGAATACAGAATCTACAGCTATTCTACGCTTATAGCAGTAATCGAAGGAAGAGAAATTACTTACCTAGATAACCAGTACTACTCTAGAACTACAAGCAAGCAACAAGCGCTTATTGCTCGAGGCCTTACAGCTGGCGCCTACCCTGAAGCAGTCCACGCTATCGTAAAGGAGCGCTAAGAATAAAAAGCTTTTAGCAAGTGTCCCGGGGTTATTGCCCCGGGATTTTGCTTTTATAGGTGTCTATTTTGGGATCCTCGAGCTTTACGATTTTGATCTATGCCTCTCTATTGTTTTTAAAATAAAGTGGCGAGGATCGCAACGTAGCGCGTGTAATTATTTTTTTTGTTACTTGACAAGCTGCGTTTAATGTGTTAAATTGTTTTTATCTAGTAAGGAGATAAAAATGATTACATGTAAAAGCTGCAAGGCAAGCGTAAACAAGCTCGAAGTATTCCCGGGCGAGATTTGCCTAAAGTGTTACGAGCTCGAGCAGGTAGGCAAGCCATTGCCAACAGCCGCAGAACTGCGGGCCATGTGGGGAATGTAACCCGCAGGCAGGCCAGATCTTAGCTAGCTCGCGGCTGCGGATCGCAGCTGCGGGCGGCTCGCAGGCGGGCGGCGGCGCGGCCGCGCGGGCGGCCGGGGGCCGCGATCCGGGGGAAAGCGCTTTAGCGCTATTACAAAATTTTCTGACAAAAAAATGTATTTTAACTATTATCAAAAATTCTGACAAAAAAATGTATTTTAGGTTACTCATGAGTAACTAAATAGATCCGCAGCTGTAAAAGTTTTTGATTTTTGACTTGACATTGTTTAATTAGTTGTAGTAAGTTAATTATGTGATTGTGAAACGTGAGTAACAATTACAGGAAGGATTTATCATGGAACAGACATTTAACGACGCAATTGCAATTGTGCTAAAGACACAGACGGAATTGCTTGCTCAGATGTTAAGCGGTATTTGGAAAGGTACAGAATTTACTACTCAGAATTCTGGCGTGACTGGTATCGTGCAAGAAGTAGTTGCCAACCCAACAGGTACATTTAGAATTCGTCTTGATGTAAATGGTGTGGAGCGTTGGACTACATTCAAGAAGGAGTTGGCACAATGAGAAGGGGAAAGCTCATTGAGCGCAGTTTTGTGTGGTCGGTGGGTGCGCTTGCTTTTATGAGCGTATTCATTTACACGCAGAGCCTTATACCATTCAACAACTGCGACGTGATGACACAATGGATAGATAGCATTATCCCTAGCCTTTTTGCTTTTGTCGCAGGTATCATAGTAGGCTATTACGTAGTTTTAGTAGCCAACAGTAATCGCAACTATCGTAGGCGCATGAGGCGTTATCGGTAGTTCATAGACGAGACGGTAACGTCTCCGTGATAGGCCAGGGGTGGCCCTTACTCTGCCCCTGGCTTATCCTTCCCCTAGTTAATCCCCCGCCTAAGTGGCGGGGGATTGATCTTTTAGCTACGATTACGATCCTGAAGCTGCAAAGTTATTTAGGGTACTTGACTTAATGAAACTGATTGTGTTACTCTTTTAATGTAGTTGCATGGTGCAACTCGGAAGGATAGAAAATCATGAAAGCATTGAAGATAAACACAGACGGTTTCAAGTCACTAGTTGATTTTAACGAAGCAACTTCTTACACGGTTTTAAGTGAAGCAGTTGACGGACTCATTGAAGCAGTTGACCTACGCACGCTAGGCGTGACCATGTGGGTTAACGAAGAAGGAAAGATTGACCAATTAGAGCAGAACGCTATCGGTACTTCTCTATACGTTGACGAGTTTGGCATGCATGACTTTATTAGTGGCAACATTATTTTTACGCACGTTGACACAGATGAAGAAGGCAACACGCTTGGACTAACTGAAAAGCAGATTGCAACGCTTATGGATTACACACGCACAATGTACGTTATTGCAACAGCCTCTCACTCATCACTAGGGGGTGAGTGATGGGGCTTGACCAATACGCATACGCAGTAATGCCACACAAGGAGAACACAGATCTTTCTTATTACTGGAATGATGAAACAGATCCCGAAGGAGTTCGAGCTGTCATGTTTCACTCATGGCGCAAGCATGCAAACTTGCAAGGATACATGGAAGAACTTTACGAAAGCAAAGGTGGAGACAAAGACTTCAACTGTGTGCCAGTACGTTTAACATTTCATGACTTGCAAGAATTGAAAGAAGCAGTTGTCAACTCTCGACTGCCTCAGACCACAGGCTTCTTCTTTGGTCAGAGTGATGAGGAGCACGACACAGAGACGTTAGAGTTCATTGAGAAGGCCATTAAGGCAATTACTCAGGACATGGAAATCTATTATTCGAGTTGGTGGTAATCATGGGAGCAATTTGTCACCACGCAGGATTGTTTTATTCTTGCAAGCTCACTTATGCGCAGGCAGTTCATAATTTCACTATTGGTGGGATTGAGTGCGTTAAGCAATACGGAGCGCATGCTTGTGACCGCGCAATGCATTTAGCGCAGCTACAACTATCTAAATTATCTAAGGGTTAATACCAGATCTAATTTTAAGTGACGAAAATACCCCTTCTAGCGCGTCTCAGTACAAACTAGAAGGGGTATCTTTCATTATGGCAGCTGATCCGCAGCTGATCCGCAACCGATCCGATGCAATACAATTAATGATAACAATTGAGCTGCAATAAGTGTTATACTAAATTATGAGCTGCAAATTGCAGCCGGAAGGAGCATTATCATGGGAGACCGTGGACAAATTAGATTGGTGAGTGAAGGTTCACCAGACATTTACTTTTACACACACTGGGAAGCAACGGAGCTGCCCGAAATAGTTGCAAATGCGCTTGCTCGTGGCAGGGGTCGTTGGGGTGATGACGAATACCTAAACAGAATTATCTTTAGCGAAATGATTAAAGATGACGTAATGTCTGAAACTGGTTTTGGTATCGGTACTGCTGAACACGGAGACGTTTGGCGTGTTGTTACTGTTAATCACGACGCTAAGACTGTTGAAGTATCAGAGATTGATAAAGTCTGGAGTTTCGAAGACTACGTCGTTGCATTCAGTAGTGCCAGCGTAGGCTGATTGACTTAACAAGTTAGGGAGCTCCGGGGCTTAATGCTCCGGAGCTCTTTAATTAGCTAGCACCAAGCTTCAAAGCCCGGATCGTTATTGACCCGGGCTTCTTGCATTAACCACTGATCTTTAAAAAAATCGCGCCGGAGCGCTGAGCTGGTATAAAATTTTCGACAAGAAAATATATTTAGAGATCTTTGAGCGTTATATAAAAATTCTGACACGATCCTATATTTAAGAAACGACAAACCCCGGGCACTAGGCCCGGGGCGGTGGGAAGGTATCACCTTTAATTGTCAAACCTTGCCTTACTTGTTACCACCCTTTGACTTTGGCACGTACTTGCCAACGTTGCCACGAACATCTGAACGTGCTGACTTGCCAAGTGCCAACGCTTTGATTCCAGCGTCAACAGTCGGAGCAACAATGATGTTGTGCTTGATGACCATCTTGGCGCAAGCAACGTCTAGGTCGCTGTGCCAACTGTCAGTTGCACTTGTTACCTGACCATCGCAAATCCAAATCAAAGGTTCGCTACCACGACGCTTGCTGATTGCAAACTCTAATGCCGGGCCATCTACACCGTTACCAACGTTCTTGGTACAACGGTCAATGTTGCTGGCACGCTTGCCACGATTAGCGATGACCCAAGCGTTAGGTCGGTTCTTGTGCTTGCTACTGTGCGAGTACGCAATAACCAACGCACCCGGAGCAAGTTCCAAGAACTTGTCAACGTCATCAGTTGTCAAACTCATTGAACCTGAGCAGTCAATAACAACAACGCCACCATTGTTACGTGGCTTCTGACTAAAGATTCGCTTGTGCGGGTCAGTGAGCAAACGTGATGGATACAAGACACGCTTGCCAGTTGACGCTGAACGCTTACGACGTGCTAAGTGACCTTTGACTTGTTGGTCGCATAGCAAAGTGTGGTCAAGCTTCAACGGTGCGAAACCATCTGCACCACCAACGTTGTACTCAATGCCTGACGAACCTTTAACGTCATCGAAGTCATCGGTGTTACCTTCGAACTTCTGATACTGGTCAATTACTTCTGCTATCTGCCTTGTGTAGCGCAGGAAACCACGACCAAGTTCGATCCCTTCGAAGTCGGCTAAGTCAGTGTTACCAAGATTCTGGACGTGCGTGCGCTTCGTAATCTTTAGTATCGCAAGTTCCATCTGACGCAATTGAATAGCAAGTTCTTTGTCAACTGAACGAACGCCAACGATGTAGTCACGAAACGCCTTAGTGCCAACAAGGCCAGCACCAAACGCCATTAGTTCGTTGTAGGCGTTAACTGACTTCTGCGCTTCCTTTGCACCACGCTTGCCCGATTCCTTCTCACTACCATCTTTGAGTAGATTCAAATCGTAACCAAGACGACCAACAATAGTGTTGACTCGGTGCTCCTCGGCAGTCATAACAACTCGTGAGCTAAAGCCAAAGTGCTCTGCAAACTTCTGCAACATCTCCATGTTGTTAGGTGAGACACGAACGTGTACTGCTTCGTGCGCACGCACCACTCGTGCAACGTCATCGTTGATAAGTGGAATACGCAACACGTTGTCTTTGAAGTTCGTGTATGCGTCGCCACGTGAAGTTGAACCTTCGTCAACTGTCCAACGTGTAACTTCTGTGCCATCGTCACGTAGTGCAGTAATGACTTCGGGAAACGCAACAACTTGCTCCCGACGCTTCTGTGCGTGTTGAGTCGTCATTATGACAACGACCCAACACGAATAGCGTCGATGATTGCTTCTGCCTTCTGTGCACCAAACGCCATGACGCTTGCACGCTCCATTGGCATTGACTTGAGCAACGTGTTGTACGCATAGAACGCACGCAACGAAACACGACGCTCCGGTTCTGCACTGATGACTGCGTTAGCAACTTTACGCAACTCAACTGGTAGTGACGCAAGTGCCATCGGGTGCGGAGCGTTAATCTCAATAGCAACTGGGAAACGGTCACGCAACGCCATTGGTAGGTCGTCAGGGTGCTCAATGTTGCTGGTCATAACTGCACTGAAACCTGACAACGGTGTGAACACTTCGTTGGTCTCCGGGTGAGCGAAGCTTGAACTGTCAGTGCTGTCGAGGAAGTTGAGCAACTCACCAAACACGTCACCACTTGCCTTGTCAACTTCGTCAACTACTAGACGACCACCGACTTGTCCGTTACCCTTCCACGCACGAAGTGCTGAACCTTCCATGAACTTGAAACCGTCAGCGTCGGGCATGAACGCACCTGATACTTGTGCAGTCGTCATGTCCTCGGTGCAGATAAGACGGAATGAACCACCGTCACCAACACCAAGTGTTAGTCCACCGTAAGTCTTGCCAGTACCGGGAGCACCGTACAAGATAACTCGGTCAACACCTGCATTGATTACATCGTTAAAGTCCTGCCAACACTGTGGTAGGGATACTGCTGGTACTGCTGGTACTACTGGGCTAATGCCTTCCATGATTAATTCCTTCCAATTAATACCGATTAAACACTGTTGTTTAACCAGTAACATCAATTATACACATTTAACAACGCAACGCAAGTATCAAATAGCTTTTTTTTAAAAAGTTGGAGCAAGCTTGCACCAAGTCGTTCGATCCGTTCGATCCGTTCGAAAAGATCGGTGTAACTAGTTACTCATCAGTAACCAATTGACGCCGCATTAGCTACGCGTTCTGGGATCCTGGTTCGCCGCCGCTGCGGCCGAACTATTTACTGGTCGGTAACTAATAAGTCCCAGAAGCTTCTTTGCCGCCGCGATCTGGTACAAAATTTTTGACAAGAAAATGTATTTAATGATTTGCATTAGTTAATGTTATCTGTTAATGTAATTCAAGAAGGTAGTAACTAATTAATAAAAGGAGCAATAATGCCGAATTGGGTATCTAACACAATAAGTATTACTGGCAACGAGAATGCAGTAACCGCATTGCGTGAGCAGTTGCGCAAGTCAATCCAAGTTCCAGTTATGGATGGCTACAAACAAGTAGAGCCACGTACATACACGGAACACACGCCTGAATGGATTTCGTTTCAGAATGTGATTCCAATCCCAGAAGACATACTTGATGAGTATCACGGTGTATGTGATTCAGAAGGTATGAAGAATGAGAACAACTGGTACACATGGAACGTCAATAACTGGGGTTGCAAGTGGGATGCCAACGAGGATAGTGGCACATTCGAGGTCAACAATGGAATTGCCACTCTTTGGTTTTCCTTTGACACGCCATGGTCACCAGCACAGCCAATCATGGAAAAACTGGTTGAGATTTGCAGAACTAAAGACCTGCACATGTACTGGACGTATCGTGAGGAACAGGGTTGGGGCGGTTCAGTAACAGTTGATTTCAATGGAGAAGTGACCACTACCGAATACGACATACCTGATTCACACGCTGAGTATGTGGAGCGTGGTGATGTTGATTTCTGTCATTGTGCGGATTTCTCTGACCAAGAATTCTGGTTTGATGATTGCCCCCGAGAAAAGGCAGGGGTGTGATGAGCAAAATCTATGTTGGCTATGACGGTAACTATGGTTCCGCAGAAGAATACGATCTTGTTATCTTTGATGATAGTGAAATGACAAAAGCGCAGTTGGAGTTGTTAGATAACGACCCAACAGAGTTTTACATTCGATACATTGCAAACGATTGGGAAAACTTAGAGGAGGTGACCGAATGAATGAGCTAGCCAAACGTCTCTGCAACGTTCACTCTATGATTCAGAACATAGAGTCGAGCATTCATCAAGATCTATTTGATGAAGCTGAGTATGAGTACATCTACGCCGCCCTGGAAGATGCACGTGAGCTGATGGAGGTTTTGTACCCTGTTTAGGTTACTCGTGAGTAAGTAAACATCTGGGCAGCAGAGTTTAGATCGATTATTGTTAGTTACTCATCAGTAAGTAAAAAACCCGCATCCCGCGGCGGAGCTTTCCGCTGCGGCGGCAGGGGCAGATTGGCCTTATTTTTATAAAGCCGCCAGAAGCTGGTATCAAAAATTCTGACAAAAAATCTTATTTAAAGATCTTGACAAATGTCTTTAATTGATGTAATGTGTTAATGCAGTAACAAAAAGAGAGGGATATTATGAAGATAAAAGACATGGGGTTGAAGATCAGTTACGAAATTGGTCGCCCAGATGCATGGATTTGCATTTGCGGTAATACACCAGAGGCAGATGGTTTTGACACCTGTCTTCCTGATGGTCGCAGGATTTACCCAGAAGGGCTGTGGAAAGACCACTACATATGCAACCGCTGTGAAAGCGTCATCAATCAAACCACATTAGAGTTGGCATGGCAAAGGGGGAAGCAATGATAGTTTACTCAGACTGGGAAACCAGGCGCATCTACTGCAATGCCTGTGCCGATAAGCCAGATGTTGACGACATGTATTATGAGGTTGAACTCGGGCCTCTTGATGCCGTACAATGTACACATTGTGAAGAAATAATAAGGGGGAAGCAATGACAAACGAATCAAACGACCTTACTCTTAAGATCAAACGCAACCTTACTTTTGAGGAGATTCAAACCTGGAGCAGTGACATCATTGATGCAATTGACTCATACCTGGAGCGCAGGGCGGATCTAGACCTAGAAGAAGACATGAACGAATTAAGTTTGACAGACAGCGCCGCCATATGGGAACATGTAGCAAGTGTTCTTATGGATGCTGCGGAACGCTGCCGCGAAGAAGCAGAGGAGGTGAAATAATGAAGAATATTGAATCAGTTAACGCACATGATGCCGGAAAGCTTGCCTATGCTATTACATTGGCATTGCAGGGTATACGTGAAAACAGCTTTGAATCAATTGCTGCCGCCATAGATGACCTAGATCATGCACTATGGCTTCTGGGAACAACTCAGGAAGAAGTAGAATCAGAACTAGAAGAAGCAGAACTACAATAAAGGAGAAACAAATGGCAGAAACACTCTGTTATCACTGCGGTGATCAAATTACAGCTTTAGATGCTGATGGCATCAAGCTTTGGTACCACAACCTGGACGGATCTATGTCTCGTGAATGCGCACCAACCTATGCCGAGCCTGCGGAATTGTACGTACAATGAGGGAAGAACACCACTTTGTAGTTACATGGGACTCAGACACGGGCTGGTTCATCAATATCGATCTAATGAATACAGTATTACTCACGGGTAATGTACATGTATTCGCTGATCCCGTCCAAACGGACGAGGAGGCGGACGAAATGATCGAACGATGGGATGAAGCTGGAATTCGTGAGCATCTGGCAGATCGTACTGATAAACTATTGGATGAACTCGACTCAGCCTTGGAAGAAATTAATTACCGACCGGTAACCCTTGAGGATCTGGGGTAGCTGAGGGATCAGCTGATCTCCAGGGGGCCGGAAGGTGGTACAAAAACTTCTGACAAGAAGTTATATTTAGGGCAATAGGCATATACAAGGTATTATCCCTACACGTACCAATGCTGGTACAAAAAATCCTGCGACAAGAATTTATATTTAGAGAATATGCCCAAATCCTGGTACAAAAATTCTGTCACATTTTTATATTTTAAGTATAGATTTATCCCATAATAGTACAATATACCAAGGAATTGCACCGTTGTCAAGTACTTTATTGATCTATTAGTACATATATAGGGGGTTTTCGTATAATAAAGTACCCTATACGCGCGTGAAGCAGCTTTTATTGGCGCAAAAGCATTACTCCCCATCCTATATTCCTATCCCTATTGATATATCTATTCGTATTGCATTGATACTGTGCCATACGATAAGAACTAGCTTTTGGAAAATAAAAATTGTTATGGGGTTCTAGTTAGATACCAAATATGAGGGGGGCGTGGTTGTATGAGCGTATCATGTACATGTGGTAATTGGAGCCCCTGATCATCTGTGGGTCGTTTCCCCCCGCCTTTTTTGGAGTGGGTGTTTATAGGGGTCTAAAGTACCTTCCCTTAACGCAAAAAGCCAAGTACATGCTTCAGAAGGTACTTTTATATAATCCCTGATCAGGAAGGGTCAGCCTAATAAGGTATATTAGGTACTTTTATCTTGTTTGTTTTGTGATCTTTGTCGAAAGCTTTGCACTTTGCCTGTATACGCTTAACGAAGAACTCACCAAATGTAGTGGCATTTGGATACTTATCCCATTGGCTTGGACTGGTCTCAAGGATCAGGTCTTTGATGATGTCTAGTGCTAGTTCTCGTATGTCCTCTTGGGTAGTGGGTTCAATCTTTGGCCTACTTATTTTGAGTGGGCTTTCCCCCTCTTTTTTTTCTACCATGAGCCTTCTCCAATAACTCCGAGGATTCCTGCCTGAGGGATAACCACGTAATTCTCACCCTCAATCTCAATACCGTAGGCCATGTTCTTGTCAAACTTAACCATCTGGCCTACTGATACTTCCATAGGGATTACTGTCCCATTTTCAGCGTATCTTCCCGGCCCTGCCGCAACAATCTCACCCTCGTCTGGTGGACTGCGACGTGGCACAATGAAGCCGCTGGCTTGAACTTCCTCGCCTGATTCGTCAAGCTTAAGAATTACTCGGTCTTCTGTTGCGTTAAATGCCATTAGTCTAGTTTTCCTCTCAGATCGGCAACAATAATAAGTGCCTCGTAGAATGCCTGTGAAAAGCCTTTGTCGTAGTCAGATCCTCTAGTCTGGGCGAGCTTAATGTGATGCTCTGCCTGATTCTTGATTCGTTCGTACGCTGTGTCTAGTTTTTTGCCCATTTTAATTCCATTTCCTTATCCTGCAACCATGTTGCTACTGTCATTCTAACACCAGATTTAGCCCCGTGCACGCCGTGAAGGTGACGCTCTCTGAGTAGATCATTACCGATTCTTTCATCGTCTGGGAACATAATTAAACTACCCTTCTCGGGTTTATATGTGAATTTAAGGTTTGGAAAGTATATCTGACCACCTTCAAAATCGTCATTTAAGTAAAAGACGCTTGAGAATAGATTCCATTGAGAGTCATGATTTGGGTCCCAATTGTCCATATGTGGGCGGATGGCAACGTTTTCTCTCCATATGTAAAAATTGCTTTCAAATACGCATAGTTCTTTTGAATACCCGTAATACTCTTTGACTGCTGCCATGAAAGAACTATTAACCTTGTCCATAAAGCTTAGGTCTTCCTCGTCATTTTCGGTAATTAATACCTGATCGGCATCACCCCATTTAGAGGTTTCCCTGTTTTTAAACTTTAAAAGTTTTTTGTTGTAAAAGTAATCGCATTCCTCATCACTAATAAGGTTTTTGATTATGTGTATAGAACTAGGAACGTCCACGCTTGTTAATTCTTTCACGAAGTACATCAAATACGTGAGCCTGTCGTCGTGCGTCTACAATTGCTAGATTAAGTTTCTTGTAGTTAAGATATAACTCTTCTTCTAGTTCGTCAATTAGTTCGTTTATCTTCTTTTTTCTCATTATGCCACCGGCCAAATATAATCTAGGTTGTCTGGTACTTCGGTAAAGATACTACCATAATATTCGGGTAATTTGCGCAATAAATTGCTTTGATGTGATCTGTGGAAAGCTTCGTCGCCAATCCAATATGGACTGACCATGCGAAATTCTCCGTCGTAATTGTCAATCAATGCGAAAGATTTATCTAAGCAGGTGTCTTTGTAGCCACGACCGACCCACTCTTGACAAATTGCAGTTTGATAACTAAGCAGTGAGATGATGTGGCCTTGCCACATCTTTACTGCTGGGTGATTCTGCCAGCCGTAGTCAGGTTGTAGGAGTGCTTTAATAATCTGTAAGTTTTCTACACGTTGTTTGCCTAAACGCTGGCGATCAAGAACTTTGGCACTTTGGTCAAAGTCTGCGTAGGGTAGGAATGTTTGCATCTTAAAGCCCCTTTTCTATTGTCTCCAATAAAGCATAGTGTATGTAGCGTGTAGGGCGCAATCCCTTTGCCCTGGCAATTCTTTTAAGATCTTCCCAATCTCCGGCAGTGAATTCAACTCTTGTTTTAGCCCAATGCTTCTTCATCTTGCGCGGGTATCTACGTGGAGGTATGCTCACAGCTTGCCGTTCCAAAATACCCAAATGGCAAATGCTACAAATGAGCAAAGTAAGAATACATTCTCGGCTACGGTCATCGTTGATAATCCTTTAACTTAAATGGTCTGGTCGGGCCAGGTGCTTCTAATCGTACACCACAATCAGGGCAGAAGATACGATTCCAACGACGCTCTAATTCTTCACCGTCAAGGTTGTAATACTTTTCAATGTGTAGGCATTTATACATTTTTAATTCCTCTTGTATGCGGGTTAATTCTGTTAAAGATTCTTCTTGATTCACAATCAATCCATCCATTCTAGTTTTTCGCCACAACGAGGGCAGAAGCTAAACCTTGCGTACTCTTTTGTCTGCATAACAAGTTCAATAAGGTAATTAGGTACTAATGACCCATCAGAACAATGAGCAACTATGTGTACGCAGGAACTTCTGTCTACACCTGACCTGAGTTGTTCGGCGAGTTCTTCACGATCCCTAAAGCTCACAACAACGCCATAATCTTTTCATAGGCTCTAAACTCTCGTTCTATTTCCGCAACCCTGTGTGCATAAACGCATTGATCACACCTACAATTATGACGACTTTCGTATGTTGTTGCTTTGCCGTGAACCACTTCTTTGCGTGGATTCCTAACCATACAACGCTTATTGCATTCACACCATTTTTTCATCGGCTTTTTCCAACTTTGTTACAGCCAATACATTCGCACTGACGGCCCTTGCCTGATGATTTAATCATCATTTCGTCTTGTTTGCTCTGTTGAGAGTTATGTTCATTCCAAGATACTGTAAGTTTGCCTATGCGCCAAAATTTAAAATTCATAATCCCTCCATAACCGGTGTTGCTTCGTGATCTGCTTTTTCTTCAAGATAATTCATGTGAATCCATTTAGCTTCACCAACGTAAAAGATAGGCGTGAAGCATTTGCGGCAGTTACCCCTATCCATGGTCGTTCCTTGAGGCATCGAACATATCCCCAATCTCTTTAACAATAGCTCTGATACGAGATAACGTATCATCAATTGCCCAAAAACTGGTAATTGTCTCTATGTGATCCATTTCGTTTATTTCGTTTGATTCGTTATTCATCTTTTCCCCAATTCAATATTGCTCTAATATACATTGCAACGTACATAATGCTGTACGCAATAAAGCCATACTGCTTACTTGATAGCGCATAGGCCACCCACAGGCATTCGTTGAGGATGAGTATTCCCCATCCCCAAATCTTCTTTCCCCCGACAAAAAATAAACCGAGGGAACCAACGGCTGCAAGAACCCAGGACCACATTAGTTAAACAACATGTCCCAAATAAGCATTGCAATTGCACCTGTAACAACACCAATAGCCCAAGTCAATCCAAAAGTAATATAGAACATTGATTACCAAGTCTTCCATAATAGGTAAATAATTACAATCCACACGCACAACAAATTAGTTTGAGCACCCATTATTTCCACGCCCCAAAAATACCGGCAAGCACAAATAAAAAAAATGCTATAACGCCAACTAAAGCAATGTGTGCAATCCAATTAATTACTATGTTCATTTTTCATCCATCCATTCTGGCTCAGCTTTGTGCGGACCGTGAGGCGATAGGTGAACCCATTGATCATCATCACCAATGTTTTCCCAATCGGTACCATCGCGTGTGTATTTAACAATATTTAATCCACAATGTTTGCAATTAGTCATTTGCGTTCACTTTTGTTATTTTTTCTGGATCCTCAACAAGAACTTCGTCAATTTCAGGCCATTCAACGATGGGCCAGCCTCGACCACTGAAACCCACAATCTTACCTACGTGTCTAATCAAGGTTACTTCGTCTCCAAGCTTAAATTTGTTGTCCATTAGTTGTTCACCATTGCGATAAAAACTATGATAAAACAAATAAAAGTAAAAATAGTTGCTTCTAATAACGTTTTCATTGTTCCGACACTTTCTCGTATGCGCTTTTAGGAACCATTACAACATCCGGGTTATTGATCCAGAGAAGAACGTGCTTCATTGCCTGTGTATAACCCTTGTACCATGCCAACTCAGTTTCGGTGAGTTGATCAATGTCAGACTCATTGCTCATAACTTCGCAAAAGTACTGAATCTGTTGCAAGGTTCGCTCTGTCATGGTTTATTTTTACCGCTTGGCTCGTCTGTTTTTAATGACTTTGTCATAACGTGCCTAAGCGTACCTTTTTGAAAAATTCCAGCTTTAACGGCCTTGTTCCACTTGTAAGCAAAAACGCCTACCATGGTAAAAAACATTGCTGGGAATAAAAATACTAATACTAATGTCATAATATATCCTTAAATAAGTTTAATCTTGTTAATTTTAATGCGATCTCTAAGCCCATTTGGTTTATTAAATAGGTCTACCGGCACATAAGATTCGCCAGTTTCAATCAGCCAATCTTGAGTGCGCTTGGCGTCCATTGTAAAAAGTTCATTTGTTTCAGAAAAACGATAAAATATTAAATCTGCTTTTGTTTCACGATCAAAATCAAAAGAAAATATCCTATATTCATGACCTTCTTTGTCATCAATAAACTTTACCGTAACCTCTTTTGCCACTGGTTCCGCAAGCTTTAAGATCGTAAAATCAATATTTTTTTCTAAAATTTCTTTTTGATCGGCAAGGTTGATACCAATGGTTTCTGGAAGACTGTATAAATAGTCTGCAATTTCAAGGGTCTTTAGGTTTTCCGTAATCATATGTTCATTTTACCACGTTTTTTGTAATTGTCAAGGGAATTACATTTGTGTAATTACAGTGCTAGTATGTACACGGCGGACCTGACTGTGGCTTATCCCTTTCCTGCATTTCAGGTGCTGCCTTACTCACGTTGCAAGACCCTCCGGATATGCTAGCCCGGGGGGTCTTGTGATTTCTGTCACAAAGAACCCTTGCCAGAGGTACTTGACATGGTATAATGGGGTATGTTAGAAATGAAGTCGAAAGGAGACTGGATACTGTGAATCAACACCTCAGCTTTACGTAATATAAGCCAAACATTGGAGAAGAATGCGTAGAATTATCGCAGTTTTGATCGTAGTAACCGTAGTATTTGTATTATTGGAAACCATAGGAATGGCGACCAAAGCATTAGGAAGTATAAAAAATGGGGCTAGTACCCTTGTAACAAAGCCAGTAATTAATATGAAGCGCACGTTGGTTGTTAGTGCTGATGGCACACAAATGGCTACATCTTGGGTTAAGGTCCAGGTTGATCCAGCTTTACCAACGTCGCATAAAAAGGCGCATGACGCGCCACCACTTGTATCAGTTCTTGATATGCAGAAGTGGTCAAAGGTGAACATTTGCGAGACTGGTGGCAATTGGCACACAAAGGGAAACTTATACCAAGGGGGATTGGGCATTTTGCTTAATAATTGGTATGAATACGGTGGATTTAGGCTTTTTGGGCCAGAGTGGTCCGCAAGCCCAGAACAACAGGTATACATTGCCAAAAAAATTCAGGTTGCTTCTGGATTTGGCTCGTATGTACCCGATCAATATGGTTGTGGAAGCGGCTGGTAATGGACAATTATTTGACTGAGGAAAGGGAATGGTCAATAGTTCTTTACGAAAAGATCGGTACTCGTTATACTGAAATTGCCGTCCTTTGGGGGGAGACTACAACGGCGGAGGAAGCTTACGATATGTGGCTGGAACCGTTTGGAAGTCTTCCCCCAAAGTTGGCGGTAGAGCATGCTTTGTCATTTGATGATGATACAAAGCGTGAATACGAGGCTAGACTTTATTGCGGAAAAGTAGCGCCAGCGTTTGCAACAATGCGTTGGTCAAGCGAATCCGTTGAGGAATGTGTTAATGACTTTAAAACTCGCAAGGTAAAAAAGTTTATTATTGCGGCAGAAGTAACCATTGACATAGAAGATACTGATGATTTTAATGAATGGGATCTAGAAGAACTTATTATGCTTGATGCTATAAAATTAATTGACAGTACACCCGTTGATGAGGTAGAGTAAATATATGGCTAAATGGGTTTGTCCTAAATGCAAAAAAGTTATTAAAAGCACTGATGCAACTATTGAGGTTGCCCATGTATGTCCGAGTAACAAAAGCAAAATAACTAATTTTGAAAAACAAGAAAAGGAAACGAATGAATAATTCAGAAATAACAGGATTGATTAAAGCAAATCCTCGCCCAGCTCGAAGCGGCGGTCCAAAGTCAGGACCATCTCCAGTAACAATTGCAAGGAGAAA
>Ga0208387_1000260_pt1 | contig 16357 bp, 23 predicted proteins | sample CryBogCBH27Jul09_FD_184611 | JGI IMG/M metagenome (GOLD analysis project Ga0208387, IMG submission 184611) | Freshwater microbial communities from Crystal Bog, Wisconsin, USA - CBH27Jul09 (SPAdes) | ecosystem: Environmental > Aquatic > Freshwater > Lake | place: Crystal Bog, Wisconsin, USA...
AGGCATTAGAAACCTCTTGCCTTTAGAACAGATGTTCGGCGCGTTAACTCTCGGCTGGTCAACTGGTAGTGACGCTCTAGGTTATCTAGAGTAGTTTTCAGCAGTTTGTAGTAAGCCTTAGCGTGCAATAAATCTGTAGATAACTTTTGAATCTCTGGTTCTATTAAAATCTGGGCCTTAATAAGGGTGGCCGTAGCCTTGCTTCCAGTAGACAGGCTGACCAGTAACTTGGCTGTCTCTATGTCGTACTTGTTCTCTATCTCCTCTACCGCCAACTCTGCACAAGCCACCTGTGTCAAAAGAAAGTTGTAGTTCTCCATGTAGGCGCGGGCTAGAGCCATTAAGTCTTGGTCATCTATTGAGGTCACATCAGCAGGGAAGTCTGGTGGGGTTATCTCTAGATTCTGCTTTACAGGAAGCCCTTGCTGGTTAAGTATTACAAAGATAGCGTCAGTTAACTCAGTGGTATGTAGTTCTGTCATTTATAGCCCTTACATTTTGCACAACCTCCTGAGGCGATGTTGCACTCAGGTGGGGTTTGGTTCTTTACAGCATCCACAATCATAGCGGCCGCATCTAGCAGCGGGGTAATACCAAAATCTCCTTTAGGGATGACGAACTCTTTGGCTTCTTGGTTGGGCTTGGCCTCATAAATAATGATGGCCTCTTCAGGAGACTCCATACCTTTAAGTTCGGCCAACTTCATGTACAACTGCACCTGCATAATGTGCTTCATAAAGGGTGCTTTAATGGCCTTCCATGTAGCCTCAAAATCGTAGTTGTTCTCGGCTAGTAACTCTGGGCACTCATACCTCAGGGTTCCCATACCTACGGATTTAATCTCTAGCATCATGTCGGCGCCTACGCCCTTAATCCAACCGTCTGCGCTCCCGCTAATACGGAGGGGTTCATAATAGAGCGGCACTTCTCTGTAAGCAATAGGGCCATCGTGGCAGTCTGGCAACCCCCAAAAGTATTCTTCACACTCATAGCAGTACCAACTGCCCCATAAAACCCCCATGCCTTTAAGCCAGCCTTGCCATTTAGAGTGAATGATGTGGCCTTCGGCAAATACTGTGGCTCTGCCTAAAGTCATTGCCCGACTTTCTATTGGAGGGGCGCCTAGTAATTGGAAGTAAGAAGCGCGGTAACACCAATCTGACTGGACCATTTCAGAGGGGTGGAGGACATCTGTTCTACGGGACAGGTCGGCTGGTTTAGCCATGATGTAGCGTTCAACTGAACCTAGAAGGCGCGTGTTTTTCTTACCCACGTCTACGAACTTTTTTAATTGGGAAGCGGCGTCCATTGCCGAAACCTTATCACTATTTGGATAGCATTATCCATTCTCTGAGAGTTTTACCGGCGCGTTCTGCTTTACGTTTAAGCGCGTTTCTTTCTCGGTGACTCATGCCGCCCCAGATACCGTGAGTATCTTCCATCTTGTCTGCGTAAAGGAGGCACTCTTTACGTACAGGACACTCTGGAAAGCCATCATTCCCCAAGCACAGAGCCTTGGCCTTATCGGCTATAACTTTGTATTGGGTTTTATCTCTTGGGGGAAAGAATAGATTGGTCTCTACTCCGCGGCACTTTCCTTTGTATCTCCATGGCTCGGGACCAAGGTCTTCTTCATACACTGTTGATGCTCCAAATGGTTTTGGCGCAACTCCAGAAAATCGTCTTCGGTCAACAAAACATAGTTCTCATTATTGAGACTTACCCCCAGCACAGGCATACGACTGTCAAGTATTGCTTCCTTGACTATCTTCTCCAGAACCGCGGCTTTGACGGTAAAGGAGGCTTTGCCCGTGTACTTATGCTCTATGAGCAAATCGTCGGTACGGACATCGCCTTTACGGCTCCAAAGGGCTCCGCTGGCGACTTGTACCTCGCCATTAAAAACCTTTGCTAACCGTGCCTCGTGCTTCTGTGACTTTTTAAGACCGTTACTCTTCATTGACAAACTTAGAGCCAGCCTTAATGGCGTCTAGTACATCCTTTTCGAGTGCTTCTTTCAAGTCAATCTCTTCCCGTACAGAGGCGAGAATAGCATCTTCACCATTCCACTGTCTACCAGCGTAGTAATACCACGCCCCTTTTCTCTCTAATACACCAAGAAGTTTACCTATAGATACAGTCTCTTTAGCAAAGTCAAAACCACCTGCTACTTGCCCATCTTCTGATTTGAAATAAAAATCAATCGTGGCAACTGACCCGGGCGCGGAAGACTTGTTCTTAAAGACTCTGACCTTAATCTCTTGGCCAATCTTCTCTTTGTTATCTCCTGAGCCAATCTCGTGCCACTTAGAACGACGAACCTCAAGGCGTGTAAAGAAAGCGTAATCCTTACCTAGGCCGCCCGGCGTAGTGCGGGGGTCTCCGTACATAACTCCTACCTTGGAACGCCATTGATTAATGATTAATCCGATAAAGGGTCGTTCGGGGGTGACGAGTGAGCGCTTCGATGCTTTTCCCACTTTACGAAAAAACTTGTTAGTAAGGAGCGCTCCGCGTCCAACGGTTGCTTCCTCCATCTCTTTGTCATCTTCAGCGCTAGGAACAAGAGCCGGTAGCGAGTCAATAACAATGCAGTCAATAGCCTTACTTTCCACAATCTCAATGACCGCCTCATAGGCCTCCTCCATAATGTTTGTAGATACAACGTAGACTCTAGCAGAGTCTACCCCGCACATCTCGGCATAACTAGGCACCCATTCTTCAGCGGCCACCCATACAGTTGTGAACTCTGGGTCACGCTTTTGATTAGCGGCAATAGTCTTAAGGGCAATAGCCGTCTTGCCGTTCGTAGATTCGCCAATTAATTCGTGCCATTGGTTAGTTGGCCAACCCCCGCCGAGGGCTACATCTAAAGTCAAGGAGCCAGAGGTTATTCGGCCCCCAGTCTGGGTAATGTCGCTACCCAAAACTATTGTGTCTGTTCCGTACTTTTTATTAATCTTAAGAAAAACTTTAGCGAGGTCACCGCTGAGGTTGGTCACTGTCTAAATCCTCCGTCTGGTCCAATCATAGGGACCGAGCCATTAAATGTTCCTGTAGGTACTTGCCGTGCTGGTGATGCGGGTCCAGCAGAGGAGGCTCCGGGAGTAATAATTCCTTTACCTAGCCCACTACCTGACTGCTGTAGTGGCCACCCACAGTCATAGCAACGAGGTGTTGCATTTTGCACACTACCATAATTTCCACTTCCACAACCGGGGCACCGTGGTGCTTGTTGCGTTACCTGTTGAGAGGGTGGGTAGTTGTATTGCGAAGGAACATAGGTAGCGGGCTGGGGTGCTACGTATTGAGGAGGCGTCTGTTGAGGTCGTGGTGCCCCTAACTTATTAGCAAACCAATCGGCACTACTCATAATCTTCTTCCTTTACTATTTGCTCTAACCGTGAAGACATTGTGCTGCTCTCTATCATTCCTAAATCTAAACCAATAGTAAGAGCGCCCAAAATAGAAGCGGCCGCAACAGCCTTAAATGTTGAATGAAATTTAATTTGTTGCTCTTCTTGCTCTTCTTCGTCTAGACCTGCTATTTGGTCTGCTACAAGTTCAAGGTTAAGAACAGTCAATGAACGAGCGGCTACCTCAGCGATAGATTCAATAAGAGGATACAAGTTAGCAACTGCTTCTAACCGTCTAGCGCTGTCCTGTATCTCCTTCTCTTCACCCTCTTCACTAATAGGTGTAAGACCAATTTTAACGGCAAGGTCAGGCACTTCCTCTGCAAGGTGGGCGTCATAGATAAACCACCGCGCCATTGTGCTAAAAGGAATTTCGTGAGCAACAATCTCGTGCTCTTCTTCCTTCCTACGCTTAAAGGGGTTAATCACTTAGCCTCACCCCACTTTTGGACTACAGACAAGTCAACGGTTAATGGCACATCTACTATGTCAATGCCTTCCATCGCAGAACGAATGGCCTCACGTGTCTCTTCTACTACCGCGTCAGGGGTTAAGGTAACGATTTCATCATGCACGGTAAGAATAATTTGGGCCCCTTTCGGAAGGGAGTCGTAAGCCTTAATCATAGCAAGTTTAATAAGGTCTGCGGCTGAACCTTGAATACGAGTATTAAATGCTTGGCGTTCTGCCTTTGACCTAAACTCCCTAAAGTTAGATTTTAAATCAGGTAGGTAACGCCGTCTCTGTAAAACTGTAGATACATAGCCGACATTTCTTGCCGCACCAATCACCCGCGCCTTGTACATGTCTACCGAGGGGAAGTGCGCGGAGAAGTCAGAAAGTAACTTCTCTGCCTCTTTCTTTGTGCACCCTACGTCTGCGGCAATCTTCTCAGGACCAACCCCATAAGCAATAGAAAGTACAAGGGTCTTTCCTGCCTTTCTATCAATACCCATAGTGTTGCCAACCTCTGTATAAATGTCTCCACCGCCACCTTTGTAATAGCCCAACATAATGGGGTCCTTGGACATAGCGGCAATGATGCGAGGCTCAATCTGAGAGTAGTCGGCTACCACCAACTTGTAGCCCTCGGGCGCCCAGAACATGTTTCTAATCAAAGTGCCAAAATCTCGGTCAGGTGGCAGTTTGTCATTTGGGGCCGGCAAGTTCTGAAGGTTAGGGTTGGCAGAGGAGAAGCGCCCTGTAAGGGTACCAAGGGGCTTAAAGTCTCCGTAGACCTTTCCATTGATTAACTTAGGCGCCTTAATCTCGGTCTTTGTCTTGCCAGAGGTGACCTTAATAACCTCCCCACCTACATAAGGAATTACATAAGTGCTTAACAACTTATTGATTTCAGCGTAAGCAAGAAGAGCCTTTACTAACTCGTCTTCGGAGTTCTCTTCTAGCGCCTCCGCAGATACAGAATAGTCTGTGTGGTCTCTTTCATCGGCTGTTACCTTCTTACCGCGGCCAGTAATAAAGGTGGTTCTCAGGCCACGGCCACCAGCAGAGACGGGGGTATAAAGAATCCTCTGCTTCTCGGCGTTGGAGTTAATGTTAAAGACCTCGCCAGCAATCCGATAAATGTCAGAACGAATGACCTCTACCTCAGCCTCTAACCGCTCCTTAAGAAGGTTCAACTGGTTCTCGTCAATGTGGGCGCCAGCAAGTTTCATCTGGCATAAGACCCGTAGCAGGTCCATCTCCAAAGCCATAACCCGCTCTACTTTAGACTCAGCCAACTTAGGAACCAGTACTTGCCAGAGTAAAAACGTGTACTTAGCATCTATGTACGAATACTTAGCCACCTCATCAAAGGCGTAATTCTCAACCTGCGCTCCAATGCCCTTCACCATTTTGTAGCCAAATTCCCTAAGGGCGCAGTCATCTAGACCTAACTTGCCAAAGTTACGGCTGTCGTAAAGGAATGAAGCGGCCATGGTGTCAAAGTAAGGAGCAGAAGGCACCTGCCCACCGTAGTACTTAGCAACAGAGGAAAGGTCAAAGACAAGGTTGTGACCGATGGTAATAATGTTCTCATTAAACATAAGGGGCCTAAGCGCCTCAAAGACCTCAGCAGGAAATAGTTGAGTAGGGGCGGGGGTATACCTCTTTAGGTATTTTGTAGCATCACGAGAGTAATCAGCCTCTCTAGCCTTAAGGCCAGCATCTACACGCTTTTGTCCTTGCCCAGTTAAAGGTTTAATCGCCTCTATAAACTCCCCATTTGGGTGGCCCATAGGAATAACATCGCCACGGCCACGAGTAGCAAAAGAAATCCACATGACCTCATTAACCGCTGGAACTCCGCGGTGAGTGCCTACGGTCTCTACATCAAAGGCGAAACTCTCCTGCTTTAAGTAGTACTCCACCATCTCGTCTAACTGAGACCTAGTGGTAATTATGTTCACAGATGTCCCTTCAAATAAGTTAGAGGCTGGGGAAGGGGGTGCCCAGCCTCTAACAGTTGTTGAGTCTTAGTTACCTAGGGAACGGGCAACTTCCTCAAGTTCTTCCCATGTAGGAATTTTAACGTCGTCCTTAGTAAATGGTGCAAAGGTAGCAACTAGCGCGTCAGCCTCTTGCTCAGAAAAAGGAATGTTCCAGTCGTCTACCAAATCGCGGCCCTTGACAGGGACAATGTTGTAAGCAGTTGTCTGCTTAATACCTGTACGAGTAAGCGCCCAGTAGTTCTTTATAAGAGGACCCTGTGGGGAGAAGTGAGCCGCATGAAGAGACTTCCAAAGGCGAGGAGTAGCAATCAACTTTTGACGCTGTGGTCCCTCAGGCAAAGAGAAGTTCACAATAGAAAAAGCACGCTTCTCTTCTGGCTTGCTGCCCAGACGAGTTGTGAGTGGGTCGTTGGCTCCAAGAGAAATGTAAGAGCGCTTACCCTCAGTCTTCTGTTGCAAGAAGTGTTGCTTGTAGACCGCAAAGGGTCCGTTTTGGTCAAGGAACTTAACGATTTGGTACTCGCCGTCCTTGAACTTAAAGTCGTCAACGTAAGTTTTCTTTGTTAAAGGTGCCGCTTGGGTGGTAATAGTGCTAGCGGCTTCCCAACCAGACTGTACAGCGTTGGGATTGGCTACAGGACGGGCTTCTAGAGCCTCGTCACTAAATGGGTCTAACTCGTTCTTGGCAGTTGTAGGCATCGTGTTTCCTTAGGTTATTGGGTTTCAGTTGCGCGGATTTTATTCCACGCCTCGGTTATCTCAAGGCTGAGATTCCGGTGTGTAGACCATTCTATACGAGTCGCCTCTAAAACACCGTATTTACTAAAGAGATTTATGGTCTCTTCAATCATGGCGCGTGAGTAAAGGCGCTTGCCTAGATGGGTTTCTCCATGCTTATCTTTCTTAGCAGGAAGTCTATAGGGGGCTGGAGGAAAGTGGCCTTCTTTCATCCATGAGCGAATAGTAATGATTGGTCGTCCAAGGGCGCGTGCAAGTGCGCCAATAGCAAAAAGTTCAAGGTCTTTACCGTTAGGTAGTGTGCGTTTGGTCGGGTTAACATCCCAGTTGGTATCTGCTCTTGTTACAGGTTCTTTAATAGCAACTGCTCTACGCTTGCGTTTACTGCCGGGGTAGAACTCGTCTACCCCGGCAAATAAGGTGTCAATCTCGTCAGGCATAAATTACTTAGCGTTGACCAATAGATTGCTGGAATTACCACCTGCAATGAACATTATTCTCCCTTGGGTTTATTTTCTACGATAAGTGCAAAGGATTCCTTAGCAGGGAACATTGCATCAATGTCTTCCTCTGTTAAATACCCTGAGTAGAAGGCGGCCATAATCGCCGCATCATCTAGAACAGTAATTGTTTTTACACAAGTGTCTTTGATACCACGCTCTGTAAGGATTCGCTCTGCGATTTCCATGTCAAGGGTCTTACTAACTCTACGTTGTTTTGTAACTTTTACATGCCCGACAAGCCTGTCGTCAAACTCAAGAACCTTATGGCCCTTGTCGTCTGAATCCACGCCCTCTATTTCATCTAGAAGCCGAGACTTAATCTCGGACTGCCTAGAGGAAAGAGCACCTATCTCTGTCTTAAGGAATAGGAATTGTCGAACGTTGTTCTTGAAGTTATTGAACTCCATAAACCCCCCTTGTTTAGGGAGACTTTACTTTGTAGTTACAGGCTTGTCAATGTAGACGAGAAGCGCGTCAAGGATAACCTTGGTAACTGTAATACCTTCTTTGGCGGCCTTTTTCTGAACGGCAAGCCATACTTCATCTGAGATACGGATAGTTCTAGTTGGGGTCTTTGGAGCGTTAGGCAATTTGTCCACCTTTACTGGAGGTTTATGGTAAGCGTTACACCTACTATACCGTGGCCGAGCCTAAAAACCTACGTAAACTTCCTGCGGTAAGCACAATGCCTCCCTCAGCGGTAATACCTTCCCCATCAATGATTGCATCTGCTAGGGCCGATTTCTGCTGTAAAAGAGCCCATTGGCGGGCTTCTATAGAGTTATCCATCAGTATGTCTTGGATAACTATGGTCTCCCACGTACTAGAGGCCCTCTTAATCCGGCCATTACGTTGAACCGCCGCGCCTGACGACCAAGGGAGGTCATAGTTGACCAGCAGATTCGCGGCAGGGAGGTCAACACCATAACCACCCGCGTCAGAACTAATAAGGACCTTAACAGCAGGATTAGTATTGAAAGCAATCTTGTTCTCCTCCTTTGTTTTGGCGTTTAACTTCCCTGAGTAGAGACGACACTGCTCAGGGCCAAGGGCGGCCTGAATAATCTCTAGCATGTCTACATAGGTGGCAAAAATAACGACTTTGTTAGCCTCGTCCTGCTCTAGGAACTCTTTTACATACTGAACAAGAAAGTCTAACTTTGGGGAGTTTACGAGACCATCAAAGGCGTCTGTGGCCTCTAGGGTATGTATGTAAGCAGAGCCTTCTCCTGCGCCTATGAGGTACTTCTCCGCGCTTGTCTTTAATAGTTGTGGGTGAGAACAGAGCATTTTAAGGGCGCCTATCTTGGACATAATCTTCCCGCGCATTTCATTTTCCATACTGTCAGAAGAGGACTCAACGCCGTAATGAGCAAAGATGTTAAAAGAGGTACCAAAAAGTTCCTGCGCCTCATCGAGGTCATGGAGTAGGTCGTCGGCTATTCGCTTGTAAAGTTTGCTGGATTTACGGTCAAAATGAATGTAGATAGGGTCTTTATGAATAGACTCTGGCAAGTATGGAGCAACGTCTGGGTCTTTCTGCGCCTTACGTACTGAAGCCTCTTTCATCTTAGTGTGCAAGGTTTGCAGGTTGCGGTAGCGGTCTACGCCTCCCCACTTATTACGCACAATAAAGGCCGAGTCAAAGATGTCAAAGCGGCCTAGCACAGAGGCATCTACAAACTGCATAATGCTGTACAACTCTTCGGGCTTGCCATTTTCTATAGGAGTACCTGTAAGAGCAAAACGGTAAGGAGTAGTAATTAACTTCTTAACGTGCTTGGCGCGTTTAGAGCGAAAAGATTTAATTGCAGTGGCTTCATCTAGTACCACAAAACCACGCGGTAATTTCTCTACAAATTTCCAGTCATTAACGACCTGCTCATAATTAAGAATGACATACTCAACACCAGACTCTTCCCAGTTCATTGCTGACTCGTACTGTTCTGTGCGTTTAGCAGGGGTGCCATCTATAACAAGTGCTCTACCAGTGCTACTAGTAAATTTATCTATCTGCCCCTGCCATTGGTATTTAAGAGAAGATAAACAGATAATTAACCCGGGTTCAGTTACTTTACCTTCATCTATAAGTCGTTCTAATGCGGCAATAGTAAGAACTGTTTTACCTAGTCCAAGGTCATAAGCAACTAACATGTTGCCTCGTTCGCACATGCGGTCTACAGCCTCAGGCTGGTAGGGTAAAAGCGTTCCTGTAAAACTCATGCTGGAGTATAAAGCCTAATAGTGTAATGCTCGGTGCAAATTTGGCACGTATGGCCTCCTTCTATGTAAGGCTTATCTTTTAGTTGGTGCAAAAGATTATTTCTTGTACTTCCTAAAGTCACAAGGTGGCCACTAGAACATCCAATAACAAGTTCAAGGTATGGGTTTAATAAATTTGCTGGAGACAGCGGCGACACTGCGTAGACTTTAACATTACAAATAAATTTTAATTTAAAATCAGAGGCAAGAATTTTATCTGTGCGCTCTGCAATGCTATTAGGGATACGGGTCATGGAACGACCTCTACGTTAAAACCTATGTCGCACTTCCCGCACAAAACAGATTCTGTAGCGTTAGTTGCACGCAAATACCCAAAATAGTTACTAGAGACCGTTACGTTGTTGTAATGGTTTTTAGGGCAAGGTATTGAAAAGTAAACGTGGTCTGCAATAGGAGCGCTACGTGAAACTTTACTCTCATGCACAGTAAAAACATACGACTTAGGAACTCCAATCCAGTTAGAGTTAGCCCCATCAGCAATACGGTTTTTTGCGTTGTCCATAGCGCTCCCCTTGCTTTAACCTTTAGTTAAGGCTTTGAAGTGTAACCTTTGCTGCAAACTCTAGGTCTTCAATCGTAGAGTTATTATGTAGGTACGTGTCAAAGGTCCAATTATCTAAATCATGCTCAGAGATGTGGTCATTTGCGGCACCAACGCCTGCGCGCTCAATGCGCCAAAGACTTCCACCAACCTCTTTAAGAGCAGTTGCCTCATTTTGAAAACGAACATCAGTAATGACGTAGTTGTTCTCAGGGTTGGCTTTTACCACGTTGAACACTTGGTCTACCCAAAAGGTGTCACCAAACACTTTACGAGCGCCAACACCTAACTTTTGAAGCAAGGTACGAATCTCAGGAGTCGTAATCTTGGCAACGTCCCACGTGTGCTCGTCTACAAGAGACTGTACACGAATGTTGTTAAAAAACTCGTCCTGCTCTGCGATGGGGTTTATCTCATAGAGAAAGTTACGAATACCATCAGCAAAGGCTAGCCTTGTAAAGTTATGTTCTTTTACTAGGTAGTTAGCAACTGTATCTTTGCCCGCTTGGGCATAGCCTGAAAGGCCTACTAATTTAGCCATTACTAGGTTCTCCCTCTGCAAATTTGTTGATAAAGAGGTCGTGGTGCTTTGTAAACTCTTCAAGGCTAATAATCGGCATCGCTAGTGCTCTAGCAATAGTCATCTCTAACTGAGCGCCTTTAGAGTTGTCAGAACCGGGTAGATAGACAAGCATGTCGCAATCAAGTACTTGGCGAAGTGCGCGACGGAGGTACCACTCGTAAGGAGCACCTTGGTAAGGAAAACCATTTGCTACATCTGGAGCAGAAGCGGGGTTCTCTGTTTCGTACCCAAGGCTCTTAATGTAGGACTCGGCCTCGTTAAACGCGGGGTAGTTGTAATCTGGCAAGCCAGTCATAGGGCCTGCTATGTAGATTTTTGTCGCTCTCATTTAAATAAAATTTCTCCCTTAATCATGTGGTGCGCGTTCTCTAAACCTACCATAATTTCTGACCTAGACATGGCTCCCACGTCTTTTGCGTCTGTGCCTGAATAGTCAAAAAACCACGCTTCGGCCTTCACCTCACGGCACCTAGCAAGAATGTCTCGGGAAGCGGCCCTGCCTGCCTCGTCGTTGTCTAGAGCAAAAATGACCCTATCAGCGCCCCGAATAGTGTTTAACTGGTCAACTGTAATCCCGCACCCAAAAGTGGCTACCCCACCGGCAATGCCCACCGAAGCCATGCGAACCACATCTAAGGGTGACTCAACGACAATCATGTCTCCATGCTTGTACTGGTTAAATCCAAAAAGGGCCTTTCCCTTCTTTATGCCCTTTGGGCAGTTATTGAAGTAACGGCCAGTAACCCCTTTCTCCTGCCAACCTAACAACTGCCCGTAGGCATCTCTTACGGGGATAATCCAACAGTTTTTAGAAAAGTCGTATTTAATGCCATAGGTCCGAGCCGCCTCCCGTGAAAGGCCACGAGATAAAAGAAACTCATCAGGGACTGCTGTGTAGGCACTCAGCATTGACTCTGTAATGGTAAGTAGGTCAGCCTGCTCAGGAAGGCTCTCTGGGCCCAATAACTTTGTCATTCTCGTAACTAAGTCTAATGAAGTGTTTGCCCAGTCTGTGGCTTGGTCTATTGGAACACCTTTAACGTAAGCAATAAGAGAGTAGAGGTTCCCTTTAAAGCCGCATGAAAAACATAAGTGGGCGCCTGAATCTGCGTTTATGTACCACGAAGGGTTGCTATCTTCGTGACCAGTGCGCTCTAAATGAGCGGGGCAATTAGCCTGAATCTCAGAACCACGTACTCCGACAATCTTTATCCCTAAACTGTCTAGGGTTGACTCCATCTCACTCATGCTTATTCTTCCCCTTGTGCTTTACCGTGCGAGAGTATTTCTTCTTGTTTTTAATGGGGGTGGCGGCATTAGAACTGCGAAGTGCTAAAACCCGAATTACCCTCTCTAGGCCCTTCCGGCGAATCATAAGTCATCGTTGTCCATCTCTCTGAAAACCCCTGTGTTCCAGTCCCACATTAAGGATACCTCAGATAATCCAGAGTTACGAGCCGCGATTACCCGAAGCAGGCGAGTGTGCTCTACCGCCTCATCTTCCCGCTGTAATCCGAAGATAACGTCTGCATCTTGGTGAAAAGAAGAGGAGTATCCAATAGAGTCGGCGTTTACCTGCCCTTTTTTCATCTTCCACGCAAGGGCCTGCGTAGAAATCACGATGGGCTTATTTATCTTCATGGCTAGGCGCTTAAGGCTACGGGTAATCTGAGTAATAGCCTGAGGGGTGTTGGACTCCCCCGTCACCTCGTCAAACATCAAGTAGGTTCCATCAATAAACACAATGTCAGGGTTCTTGCTTTGAATTTTAGCCGCTACCGCGCTGACTGTTAAGCCCTCGGCTGAACCTGTTAGCCAAAAATCTGAGGTCATGTTTTGAATCCCAGAAATGATTGTTACGTAACGAGCCTCTTCTTCTGCCGTAAGAGTTCCTGTTATCAGGCGTTGATGTGAAACCTTTGCCTTCATTGCGTAGTAACGAGTCTTTTGCTCTGCGTTGCTCATCTCAAAAGAGATAAAGAGTGGGGTAAACCCGTTGTAGTGCACGGTACTAGCAATTTGCAAAGCAAGAGTTGATTTACCTGTCTTAGGTGGCGCCACAATAACAACCAACTGACCGGGTTGAAGCCCTGACGTAGAGGCATCCATTGTGGGAAAACCTGTAGATAAGCCTAAAAGGCCGGGGTTAGATTTTCTATCTTGGTACTCAGTAAGCGCTTGTGATGATGCTTTTCTAATCTCAATGTCTGTTGTGTTATTAAGTCCTGCCTGCTCTAAAGCAGAAAGTCCTTTTTGTAGGGTAAGGATTGCGGCCTCATGGTCTTGATTCTTCTCAACGTCTTTACTAGCGTCAATAAGGGTATTGATAAGTACAGACTTTCTACGGGCCTCTACTACCTTGTCAATAAAGTACTCTAAAGAGTCAGTAGAAGACTCAGGAACGTAGTTAGGAAAATTAGCCTTAATTACCTCAAGGCTAGGCGTGTCTTGATAAAAAGAGAAGTGCTGGTGCAAGAACTTAAAGATGTGTTTATCTGTGGGGTCTAAGAACCAGTCTTCTGAGATACCGCGCTCTAACGCATAACCAAGCGCCTTCTCTTCTGTGACCAACTTCCCGAGCAGTTTGGCTTCATTGTTCATAGATAATTAAAGTCCATTCCCCAGTGGCCGTAGCGCAAAAGGTTAGAAGGCACATCAATGACTCCAAGTACCTCAGGCCGAAGAGGGAGGTCGGAGATAAGACTCTCCATAGAAACATAAGCATGAGAGTATCTAAAAGGATTAGTACCCATCTCGTCTAGAGTATCCATAAGGGTCTGCAACTGCTCGTCGTCTAAGTCATAAGAAACAACTTCTAGAGTGACTCCTTTAACGGTAGTAAAAAGATAAAACTTACTTAGTAAGTCCTTACGTATCTTTAACTCTTTGTGGATTGTGGGTATGACTTTCCACTTCTTCTTAATAAGCGGCTCAACAGTAGAAAAAGCGTCAGTGGTGACAAGTACCCGCTTCGGAAGTTCATTACTTAAATCACCATGTTGCATTAGTAGACCTCTACCTTTCCAAATTTAAGAACAAACTCTCTAGCGTTCTCTAAAGACTTCTTTGCATTTACTTTATCGGCGTCTGTTGCAGATACAGAAATGTCCATGGGATACACGCCGGGGTTGCTTTGATTCTTGAGCATCTTATCCCTAACGAACCTTACATGCTTGCATGAACTCTTAGCCTTAAACCCGGGGCATGTACAAAGGAGTTCTCCTTCTTCATCAGGGTTATCAGGAATAGAAACAGAGACTTCAAAAATTCCGGGGCTTGGAACTGTCTTAGAGGTACTTAAAAAGACCTGTAAGAGTCTCAAGTTCATTGTGGGTCTCACTTTCGTAGGTCAGTCATAACAATCGGCAAATGAATAAATGCCTCGTGGGCAAAACTTTCAGTAGCCTCCCCGTAAAGACCTTTCCAGTTATCCCGCCGAATGTTGGTAGTGACAATGGTAGGCAATCCATTGTTAAAACGTGTCCGCAACACATGGTGAAATGTATTTTTCTGCCAACCTGAAAGCGAAGCGTGCTCTTTTCCTAAGTCGTCTATAACAAGAACCCTAATGTTGTAAGCATCGTTAGGGCACTCTCCCAGCATCCCTTGGTAAAGCAAATCAGCGTCTGCGTCATCAGGGTCACTAATTAAACTGCCCTTTAAATCTAAAATGTCGTTAAAGGTTGTAAAGTAGCACGGGCGAATAAGAACACGGTTTGCCTGCACGTCAAAGGATGACAAAGGAAATGTCAGCATTATCTCTTGAATGATAGAGAGTGCGATGGTTGTCTTACCATGGCCGGGTTCACCGACAAGAAGTAAACCTTTCCCGCAACGACTGTTTCCTACAGACCGAATAACTTGTCCCTCTTTAACAGCCTCCATCCACTTATAGATAATGGTCTGGTCTTCTTTAGAAAGGGCTGTGCAGTCGCTAACGACCCAGCCAAGGCGATTAGGGTTAATGTGGGCCGCTTGTACCCAAGCCTTGCGCCGTAACTTAAGGTCGTCTAAGTTAAACACTAAAACTTTTCCAGTTCTTTAGCGGCCTTTGCTTTGTCAGCCGCAATAGTGTCTTGACTAACCATAGACAGGGTAACTTCATGGTAAAGGTTGCCAAAGGACTTAATAAACATCTTCCAAATCATGTCAGGGTCTTTAAGGCCGCCCTCATGGTCAATTCTGGCAAAGAAAAGGTCCATCATCTTTGCTTCTATTTCGCCGTTGGTCTGGTAAACCTTTTGAGCCTGAGAGTAAGCGCCTGCAAACCTGCGCCGTGAACCTTCCCACGGTGGGATGTCCCAGCGAACCATGCGACGAGCAAACTCGTACACGGCGTTATCAACAGTCCAGTCAGCAGGCTGGAGGTTAGCGAGATTATTAATCTTCGCTTTAGCCTGAGAGTTCTTCATCTCCCTGTACTGCTCTTGACGCTGTTTCTTGTCTTCGCGCTTTAAGCGGGCAATCTCCTCGTAGTCTGTATCCATCTGCCCTAAGGAATACCACTCTTCATCCATCGCTTTTGCCTCCCCATGGGCGGCGCCCATGACTATTTTTATGCTTGAATAAGCAGAATAGGCTTTAGGGACTAATAAAGTATTCTGCTTATTCAGCACATACAGCAATCTGTGGATACGGGTTTCCAGTAACCGGTGGCCCGCATCAGTAATTCTTATAGTGCTTATAACATTTCCGTTATGATGCTTGGCCGTAGCGGTTTTTATTAACCCCTCGGCCCTCAGTTCACTTATAGCCGACTGGACGGCTTCTCTGCCCTCACCAACCTTTGAAGAAATGCCCTTAGCCGCTCCATGGTCGGGGTCTAGGGCTATCTCTTCTAGTACTGCAATGGCTCTGGCTGAAATCACTTCTCGCCTTCCTCAGAAGACTTATTCATCTCTTTGACGACTAACTTGGCAATCATTTTGGCAAAGGCCATCATGCCGAAGTACGCTTCGTCCTCTAACTCGTCGAGGGTCTGGTCCTCTTCTTCGTCAGGGTTTTCTTCTTCTTCTTCTTCGACCTCAGGTTCAAGGTCCTCCTCAGCAGTTTCCTCTGAGGGATTTTCTTCTTCTACTTTCTCAGCCTCAGGAATTACAGGTTCCGTAGGCTTCTTGAACTTATCATCATACTTTATCGGGACTAGGCCTTCGGTAAGGTCAAACATAAGTATTCCTAGTTTATGGAAGGACTCTAGCAACTGCCACTGCTCTGTGTCTTCATCATCTATGAGGACAAAAGCCACAAAGTTAGCGTCGTACATTTGTTTTAGCGTCTTCTTATGGTTTTCGCTAAAGACTACCGAGGCGCCGGGTATTCCATCATAACTGGCGTCTTCATTACAGATTACAACTATCTCTTTGCCTTTATCTCTAGCAAACTGGGCGGCAAATACTTGTCCTTGGCTAGGTTTCTTGTCATAGACCAGTACAAAGCCTATTTCTTGCCCATGGCTGTAAAGGTAGTCTTCTATAAGTGCTTCAATGTTTGCCCTGCTGGACGCTCCTGTTCCAGCGACTACTATTGCGTTATCCAACGGGCCTCCTTATTAGGGAGCCTTAAGGTATCACATCAAGTCTGGGGTTGAGCAAGATACACAGCGTAAGTACATCCAAGGGGTAGTTGGGAGGTTAAAACACCAGAGTACAGCCGTGTTTGGACGGCAAGGCGGTTTTTGTAGTAGTGGCTTCTAGAGGCTCCTGCGGTACCCTCCCAAAGCAAATCAGAAGCAATAGCGGCGCTTCCAAAGGTGCCATCAAAGAAGGGAAGTAAGTTTGCGCTATTCTCAAATACAGCGGCATCAAAAAGAATTTGGTGACCCGTTGTGGGTGAGTTCCATG
>Ga0208387_1000277_pt1 | contig 15585 bp, 13 predicted proteins | sample CryBogCBH27Jul09_FD_184611 | JGI IMG/M metagenome (GOLD analysis project Ga0208387, IMG submission 184611) | Freshwater microbial communities from Crystal Bog, Wisconsin, USA - CBH27Jul09 (SPAdes) | ecosystem: Environmental > Aquatic > Freshwater > Lake | place: Crystal Bog, Wisconsin, USA...
TAGGCTTTATCATAGTTACGGCTATGTTTCATCATTGTATGTATATACAAATCTTAACATAATTGTTGAATAAAACAAACGTAAAGTACTTATTTTTAAGTTATTGTTGGAATAAATCTACTTTAACTTATCGTACAGCTTTAAAAATTGGTCATCGGTATGCTTTCTGTCAGCTTCTCTGTGGCTTTGTAGTTCTTTGATGCTGTCTTTTATTCCTGAAAGTTCTGCGGTCATTGTTGATTTAACAGTAGCTTCCACCACGTCAATGATAAATTGTTTCTTATCTCTTGCTCTGTTTTTAAACCATGCGTTGATGTAGTAAAGGTAGCCGAATAGGGCAGTTATACAGCCTGCAATCCATTTGAAATTTTCATTCCAGTCAAAGGCTTGGGTAGTCGGTGGTGTCGCCATCTGATTTGCGTTCATTGTTAAACTCGTTAAATATATAATAATTATTGGGATTTATAGCCCCGTTTTTTAACCCTATTTTATCAATCATCTGTAAAAATCTTGTATCTAATTTCATTAAAAAATATCGTCACAGTTATAAAAAACACACCCCCGTTGAATGTGTAGAACATGGGTAACGGTTGGCATAGCACTTGCATGTGGGTTAGTATTATCAAACCGTAATTAAAAATGATACATAGGAATAATAACAAGTTAAACTGACTGTGAAAAGTATTTACAAAACCCGCCTTTAAATCAGCCAAAGCAAAGATTAACGCCCCCGACGTAAGGTAGTTATAAAATAGCTTTTCAGTCTTAATATCGCACCTTGTTAATTCAAGGATATAAATATTAAACAACCCTACGTATAGGATTACAGCAATAGTTGTTAGTATTAACCTTGCCCTCATTACGCGCTTTGCTTCCTTTCTCTTTCTTTTCTTCTATAGTATTTTTCCCTATTTTTCTTCCTCATAAATTCAACTTTTTGAGCGTACAATTTTCTTTGATATTCCCTTTCTAAATTAGCACAATCCTCGCACCTGCATCCTTTTCTAAAAGAATTTATAGACGGATGCACATACGGGAATCTTCTTCCCTTGTTTTGTGCGTCTACGTGATTATCTTTAGCTGTACCCTTAAATAAATGAAAAGGGTTAACACATTTTGGATTATCACATTTATGACAAACTTGCATTTGTGGGCTTTCAAGTTCTCCTACAAACAATAAATAACTTAATCTATGAGCATAATAATTCTTTTTCCTAATTACCAAATGCCCATATCCTTGCTTGTTTAAATGCTTTTTCCATTCCCAACACCCATTTTCTTTATTGTAATCAAACCCCTCTTTTAAAAATTCCAATTCTGATTTTACTCCCGTATATTGATTATTGTTAGGCATAAAATAAAAAACTCTAATCAGAGTTCAGCCCGACAGCATCCCCCCGATTAGAGTTATCTAAATTTCCTTTTTGGCTGTGTCGGCAACCTTAATACAATGTAAAGATAACTATATTTTAAGGGAATATTATAATTTTTTTTTCAAATGCCAACGTTAAGGACACACGTTCCCGATTTGGTATCACAGTAATACCCTTTAGGGCAACTTGTTGGTGTACAACCTTCTGCTAATGGTTTTATGTTATGCGATTTTACCGCTTGCACTACAGCTTCTGCGCCAAACTCAGCGACCAAAGCATCAAACATTTCTTGTAACTTTTCCATGACCTTATAAAATTTGTGACATTACACATGTCGTTGTTGATGTAAAATATATTTCGTATGTCTGTGCTTTACCAATTGGTACTGTAAGACCTGCTGTTAATCCTGAAGTCATGCCCGAACCTAAAGTAAGGGTTATTGCACCCGATGCCGTTGACGCACTATTATCAATTGTAAAGAATATTATTGTACCCTGTGCCGCACCTACCTGTGTTGCTAAAAGCGTTGCAGTAGGCATTGTAAAGGCCACAGCCGTAGTTGATGTTGTGGTGATACTTGACTGTACTTGTGCTGCTGTAAGTGTCGCTGAAGCGTTTACAGCCGTTGGTGATGAATTAGCCTGATAGTTTTTAAGTATCATCGTGTTTACACCCGTCCAAGTGTTCGTGCCACTCAAATATGGGACTGTTCCACTTCCCGATGGGAACGTTGGTGTACTATTCGCTGTAGTGGTTAAGTTAAGTGTAAATGCACCTGTTGTTTGTAGGGTTGAACCTGTAACAAGCGTTAAAGTAGCTGATGTTGCCGGGGCTGTTACCGTTACTTTATTTATAGTGCTTGATGCCGTTAATGCACCTGTGATAGTTGTTGCAGGGGTTATTGTCACTGTACTTGTAGCGTTCAATGTCGCTGCCCCCGATGAGTTTACCGCTACTGTAAATAAGTGGGTAGCATCATAAGCAAGACCTAAAGCGTACTTATTGGTCATGGTTACGTTAGTACCGTTTGTTGGCTGCGTAAAGAAAGCACCATAACCGTTGGTATAAGTGATACTTGCGTTGGTTGCTGCTAAAGTGGTTAAACCTGTTCCTATAACCGCAAAGTTAGTAACCGTACCTGATGCTGTGGAGTTATCTGTTACTGTTGATGCAGCAATGTTAAAGATTGTACCCGCTTGTGACCCTGCCTGAACGTTGCTATTAGCTAATGCTAAGTTAAACTGCCCCTGTGTGGTGAACGATGCCATATTCACAAAGGTTGGTGTTGTCGACGTTCCTAAATAAGTTTGAAAGTACCATGAAGCGTAAGGGTTAGCACTTGATGTACCCTCACCAATTAAACCAAAAGCAAAGGAGTTTGATGCAGGTGTACCGCCTGTGTTCCATACAGCACCCTCTTGATAATATTGGTTTGTCCATTGGTTGGGTGTACCTGATGTTGCTGCTGTACCGTTTAACAAGGCTAAACTTGTATAAACCGTTGATCCCTGTGACGAGTGTGTTAATTGCAACTGAACACCTGTAAATGAAGCAAGAGAAGGGGCGAATGCATAAGTAGAACCGTTTTTAGTTCCGTTTTGGTAGAATATAAAACCAATGTTACCACCCGGAGATGTTGCACCTGTTTGCGCTGAACTTACTATATAGCTATCAAAAACTTGTGATGCGGATGAACCTGTATTCCATCCGTAAGATGAAAAATGTATTCCCGGCGCGTTTTGAGTTAGTGTAGCTGTTGCTGCTGTAGAGTTTAACATCAGCAATCCATCTGACCATGAACCTGACGAACCACTACCTTGACCAATGTTGTTTACCGTGGCCCTTAAAACAGAGCCAGTCGCTAATTGAGTAAGTGTAGCCACAGGAACACTAAATCCCGAACCTGTACCACCAATATTCGCTGCTGCTGCGGATAGAACGTCACCCACTATATATCTTGTTCCTGCTGTGGTTATTGTCACCGTCGAAACAGCACCACCCGATACTACCACCGTTGCTACCGCACCTGAACCTGTACCCCCCGTTAAGGGAACTGATGTATAAGTGCCGTTGGTGTAAGAACTACCACCTGTTACTGTTCCTAAAGTAGCAATAGTACCCACACCTGATAGGGTGGGCGCAAAATCAGCACCTATTAATACGTCACCGTTTGCTACGGTTGTTAAAGTCGGGGTGAATGATGTTCCTTTTGCAAGGCTACCCGATGCTGTTATTGACGGTGTAAAGGAACTTGCTACAGTACCGTTTGCTGTTATCTGATTGAAGTATCCATTTAAAAAAGTTTGACCTGCGCCACCAATATTATAAGTACCACCCGTTACGGGTAAAATATTTTCAGAAAATGTCGCTGCGCTTGATGTAAAGTTAGCTATTGCACCACCCGATGCTGTCCTAAAGTAAATGGTAGTTCCGTCGATATAATCATTTCCCGCACCGTTGTAGTCAATTCTCAATCCCGCACCTGAACCACCTAAAACCCTTAACTTACTGTCAGCACTAACGCCACTAACCCCCAAACCTACATATCCTGCTGTATTTGAGGAATAGTTAAAGTCTGTCGCTACTGTTGCGAACTGATTACCCGTTGTGATATAAGGTATCCCTGCTTGTGTAAGCCCTGTTAAAGAAAGCCCGGCAAATGTTGGGGTTGATGTGGTATATAGTTTTTGAGGCATCACGTTATTCCTTTGTAGTCCTACAAGGATTGTGTAACCTGCCTGATAAATCAACCTATAACCATAATCATTAGGGTGTATATTATCACTATATGTCTGCCCTGATGCTGCGGTATAGTAAGCACCTGTATTAGCTGTATAAACGGGGTATCCTTGAGGCCACGATGCTATAAGTGATATTAACGCTGCGTTAGTTGCAGCCACAATAGCATTACTTGAATTGGCGGGGGATATTGTATAACCCGTAGCGTTCATTACGGGTATCTGATAGATTAATAGTGGTGTTGAGTTTGTTGGCCTCTTTAACTCCGCAAAGTAGTCGACGACAAATTGTGTTGTTGATGTTGTTGTAAGGACTACTGTATGCTTACCCTCACCCAACCCCGTATATATCTTGACAAAAGGCATGAGGGAGTTATTATTCCCACCGCCATCTGTTATACCGTCCGTTTGCCCGTTCTCATTGATTGTGCCGTAGCTTGTACCGTCAATAGTAATAGTTGCTGTACCGTAAGTGTTAATTGTGCCGTCTGTTCCTATAAGACCTATTTCCACATCCGGCCCGTATGAATAATATGTTATCGTAGCCCCGTTAGCCGTAGTTGATGCTGCTGTCGTTGTTTTACCCCCTGCTGTGGTTACAGCGTTATAGGTATTGCTCCATGTTCCTGTTTGAACAATTCTTGCTGTCGATGCCCCTGCTGCGGTAAGGGTATCCGCAAAGTGATTGACAAAAATATCAGAGTATCCGTTAAGTATCTTATTTAGTGTAAGTGAACTTGAACCGCCACGTCTAAGGTCATTAAAGCCACCCATAACCGAACTAAATACTACACTTGTTGTGCTTTCATTGGTAAAGTTCTGACCCGCTATATTCCACATACCAATACCCGATACAGCGTAATTTGTTTGGGCTAAATTCAGGAAAGGTGACATTACTGATGAATACCCGTTAGCTGCTGTTGTAGCACCTGTACCCGTTGTAAAGCTATCACCGTAAGTATAGTAAGCAATACCCGTATTGACCTTTATTGGCCTGTCCACATAAGAGTCTGTGGCTATTAAAGTACTATTATCTCCCGGAACTTGTGTAGTTGCTGTAATTGTTGAAGGTAGTGTATTTGATACACCAAGTGTCCCGTTACTTCCGCTTGTTTGAACAATACCATTTGTGGTTAGCCCGTTGATTTTAACAACCCCTGCGTTAGTAATAGTCATTGCACTTGGTGTGGTTGTGCTACCGTCTGCTTTAGTATAAAAATCTAATTGCCCTCCTAAAGAATTTGTTACACCTTGTGCGCTTATACTCATACCCGCAGCGTAGATATATCCCGGAGTTCCACCTGTGTAAATCCATCCACTAAAACCACCCGCGTTATCGCCGCTACTATTCACACTTGGACTTGCCCCTGTGCCTCTTGATGTGCTTGCTGTGACACCCGGATACGCTGTGCCTGATGTTACCCCACCAATACTTGATTGTGGCTCATAAGCGTCTAATTGCCCGTATATGTTAATTGCGTTAGTTCCTGTAAAATCACCGTTAGTACCAACACTTAATTGGTGTGTTGAATAATTGTAATAAAAGTTACTGTTATCTTGGGTTATTCCTGACCCTGTTGAAATAGGTACTGAATATTGTGTTAATGAATTAAATACTGATGACTTTAAATACCTTGTATCCCCTTTAGGAAAGAAGTTAGCCACCGTTTGAAATACAGTACTATCCACCTTTGGCGCAGCGTCACTTCTCATAAAAGTAGTTGCCGAACCATTGACTGCTGTTGCCCCTGCTGTTGCTGTGGGGTTAGCACTTGTTGGTAGTGATGATGTTGTGGCGTAATATGTTGCACTAATCGCATCCACGATACCACCACTATGTTTAACCATAACACTATCTGTCCCCGCAGTTCCTGTTGCTGTCTGATAAACCGTTGCGGGTTTTATGGTAGTGCTTATTGTTGTGGGGGTAATATTTCCTAAAGTAATTGTAAGGCTTGGTGTTTGACCACCACTTGAAGTACCTGACACGCCATTAGCTGTTGTAACACCTATTGTTTTAACGTACCCCCCTAAGTTAGTAGCAAGTCTTGATTTACTTACAAGCCCCGTTGAACTTGTTGTATCAGCCTTTACTGTTATACCTGATGTGCCACCGTTAAAAGTAAAAGTCTGAATACCGTATCCGTTGGTTAAAGCGTTTGTTGTAGTGCCACCACCGGGTAAACTATGTAGTCTACCTTTTACCCATCCACTTGTTACGTAAGTAGCGTTAGATGTACCCATTTTACTAGTGTCAACCGAAGCATCTGTAACTAATCCATAATGACCTAATTGGTCGGTAACTTTTATGCCTGTATTATTATTATCAAATCCTATCTGTTCATAAGAAATTCCTTGTCCGTGATTTATTGCCATTGTTGAGTTTCCTGCACCGTCCTCATTTGACTGAAAAGCATATTGGTCACCCGCTCCATAACTAAATGTAATGGCATTATTTATACCACTAAATCCAATAAAAGCTTCTTCTGTACCAAGTCCATCTGTGCCAAAAATTTGCTGTTGTAAATAGGATAGATTATTAAATCTCAAAGTATACCCCGAACCACTTAATACCCTATTACCTGTTAATGTTCCGTCCGAATTATATATATTAGTTCCGCCACCCGATATCCAACTTAAATTACCCGAACCGTCCGTAGATAACACTTTTCCTGCATTTCCTGTTTGACTTGGGAATAGACTTGATTGAATTATTCCTATTGGGCTTACTGCTGTTCCTAAACCGTTAAAATAAGTTGAATTAAAGTATATCGCACCACTTGAACCACCCTTTCCAATAGGTATCCAACTACCGTTATATCTAAACCTTATGGAACTATCACTTAGTTGCACGTAGAAAAGTCCGTTAATATCTGCTGCCCTGTTTAATGTGGCGTTAGCACCGTAAGGCGGTATGAAGTAACCATTAGCGGCTATACCCCAATACCCAAAGTACTGATTTCCAGCGTTCACGCCACTTGCGGGGGTTTTTGACTGCTGTGTTACCTGCTGCCCGAACACTATCATTGGTAAAAACAGAAGTAGAAATATTAACTTTTTCATGTTCTAAAAATACTAAAATTATTCAAAATGTGCCGTTACTCCCCGTACAACAATTACCCCCGATACTCCCGCATTTACCGTTATATATATGGTTGTATTGCTTGAACCCGCGCTATTTGTCGCTGTCACTACATACCCCGTGCTGCTTTGAGTAACGTAAGGCGTTCCCGTCATTACTCCCGTACTACTGTTAAAACTTATTCCCGTTGGTTGTGTTGGGCTTATTGACCATGTTGTAGCCGTTCCACCGCTATTTGTTGGAGTCCACGTACTAATAGCCGTATATTGTGTCCACGTTTCGCTACTTGGGCTATAACTGATATTAGGGGGTGTTAAAGGGTTACAAGGCGACCACATAGGCGTAGGAATAATACTTGCGGTTAATGTATTGTCGCTCACATTTGTACTCCACCCCGTAGGTATTGGTTGCCCCGCTTCACTTGATTTATCTAACCTTGTACAATAAGGCATACTCAGCCCTTGCGTCCAATTAATATGATTATAATCCACCGTAACATTATAACTCATTACATATGGGCTTGTATAATTCCCCGAACCTAAGCCTAAGTGAGAAACCGTAGTACAACTTGAAAAAATCTCGTTATTCGTAATGTGGATGTCGTGTCCACCCGCTACCTGAATACCAATATATCCTGAATTGACAATTCTATTCCCTGCAATGTATTCATAGCTACCGCCCTGATCGCCTACCGTAATCCCAGAACCTGTTGTACTTGGGCCGCCCCCTCTAATCCAATTTCCCGTAACTTCAATACTATCCGTAGCTAAACCATTACACTTATAAAGGTTTATAGCATCCTCTGGGCTACTTGACCCTGAAAAGTTTTCAATCCTGTTATTCTGTATCCTATTTCCACCACCTGTACATTGACCATACTGTACAAATTGACCTCTTGGTAACGGCCCAACGAAGTTTTGCCCCCTGTTGTTACTTACTACTATATTTCCCGTACATAAAAAGGCAAAAACACCCGTTACTACGTTATTGATATAACAGCTATCCACCGTTACATTTGAGCATCCGTAAATAACAATAGCTATACCATTTGTACCACTTGGGTTAGTTGTACTGCCGTTTAAGATGTGACATTTCGTGATGTGGATGTTAGAACAATTATAAAGATAGATACCCGCACCCGATGACCCTACAATAATACTGTCGCCGCTTATTGTCTGACCATTTACGCCATTTAACGAAATGGGTGAATGTGAGGTATATCCGCTACAGTAAGCTGTTTGTGCCTCACTATAAAAAGGGAGAAGTATAAGTGCTAATATAATCCATTTAAGCCTGTACATAGCCTGTTGCCCTTAAATATTGACCGTTAGCTATACCCGGAGTACCATTGCCACTCAGGTCATTTAATAGCGTTATACCGCCTGTTGGGATAAGTGTATAATCTACACCTAAAGTAAGTGCTGTTTCCGCAGGAGATATAAGTGATAGTACGGGGTTAAATCCAGCCCATAGTGGGTTGTAATAAATATATCTGTTACCATCCGCGTTTTGAGTGGCTGAGTCGAAAGCACTCCATGATATACTTGGTATCGGTGCGATATATCCCGCAGGGTTGATTATCTCAATAACCGTATTAGGTATTTGTGCGTTAGGGTCTAATGAATTAACAGTAGTGTCAAATCCTATGTACTGATTTAACTTGTCATACAAAGAAATAGTAGTTGCTGTATTATAGTTACCCAAGTTAAACTGGTATTGCAATCCGTCAATAGTAAGCCAAATAAAGTTGTTTAATGCTGAATTACGGGGAGTGCCACCCATATTTATCAGATTATAGTCATTTTGCATCGCAATAGCATTTTTATACTGCGCTGACAATAATGTATTTTGTATTTGGGTACTCGTTGGCATTACGTAACGTAATAAGGCGTATTTACGAAAAAGTTTGCTTGCGTAATCATATTGTTAGCCGACACCCCAAAGCCACCAATGAAAAACCTAAAGGCCGCTTGGTAGTAGTCTTGCGATATGTTTAAATTACTAACAACACCGAAAAAGTCGGAATCATACGTTGTAACACCCGCAATGGCTGTGCTAAAGGTGTTCTGATAAAATACCGTTGAAAGGTAGTTTATAGTAAGTGTGTATGTTCCTGTATTGTCAATAATAGTTTCTATGAATTGAAAGTAAGCGTCTGCGGTAATATTATACGTTGCGGCAAGTGTCGCACCCATGTTTATTGTCTCCAACAAGTTACCGTTGGCATCATAAATGTTTAAGGTACGGGATACCAATGTACCGACCCCCGTGGATGTGTCTGTAAATGTCAGGATATTTCCCCCGGCACTTTGCGTAATATTACCACTCGTAACTACCGACATAATCTTAGTGCATTAAAAGTGAGGCAATAGCATCAATCGCATTTTGCATGGTAAAACCACCTGCGGGTGTGCTTGCACCTATTGTTGTTATATTGGATACCTTTGTTTGAAAGATAATATCCTGTTGCTCATTGGTGATAAACACCTGCTGTTGGTTATTAGGGTCGCCACCGACGTTTACCGTTGAATTGTTTACAAGGTAATTCGATAATGGTGAGGCTGCTGTATTTGTGATTTTAAGCGACCCCGTGACCGGGCTTGAAATTAATATTGCCATTGCCTTAATTTTTGCATAAATATAATCATTATTACTAAAAGTTATAATGCAAGATTATTTTTTGATTAAGCCCCTAAAATATCTATATTCATTTCTTTTAGTTTTTCAAATTCTTCTTGTGCCTTATCTAAGCTATCTAACTTAATGTCTATATAGTGACCTTCGATTGTTTCTGCTATTTTGTGCATTTCGTCAATAGCCTCTTTCAAAGTATTTCCAGTAGTAACAACTGCCCCCATTTCAACTAAACCTGAACTTTGTGGCGCACAGTAGTATCGACCATTGACAACACAAGCGTTACGTAGCTTAATATTATCTCTGTACTTTTTAGGGAAACTAATTGCTTGCCAATTCATATCGCTCCATGCTGAATGAATGAGGCACTCTACACCATACTTATGTTCTGTTATTGGGTCTATTAAAATACCTTTTGCACCATACCAAATAATTTCAGCCAAATTCTTATACATTAACTGGTACAACTCATTGGGGGGACTCCCCGCACGACTACACATATCAACCATATAAGGGGGTAGCTTTTTACTTACCCTTATTTCTGTTGAAAAGAAGCCCTTGTAGCCAAAGTCCTCCATTGTGCTTGCCATTTTATCATTGAAATCGGTAATACATTCAGGTAACTTGCTGTAATTCACCATTTTACCGCAGTAGCCGCAATCCTTGACCTCTATCCCGGCCAATGTTCGTGACGGATATTTACCATTAATAGAATAACAATCCATGCCCGTTTCTACCGCATTATCATAAGCATCCTCAACGATAAATTCTTTGGTATGACGTATAGCCCCTAATTTATGTGATAATTCCTCGATAACAGGTTCTATTAAAAGGTAGTTCTTGCTATGGAAGGTTTCAAAGTCACCCCTTGTGATATTCTGCTTTACAAAGACATTGGGGTGTTGTTTAAGGTAGTCAATTAAATTATCAACACCTGTAACTATTTCGTAGTTTGTTACGTATAGCCCAACCTTTTTCATGTGTTCTTTCATGGCGTGGCGGTATAACTCCATCTCCTCTCCCATCCGTCCACCGAAAACTAATTTACCTAAACTTTCAAGGTGTAGCTGAAGTTGCCCATCATAAATATCGGGAAAGCAAAATAAGTCCACTTCGTCAATATATTCAAAGATGTTGTGTACCCTTTCTATACCCTCGATGCCCTGTCCTATAACATATTGATTACTACGAGGGAAAGCTCCCTCCCAACGGCAATAATATAACGTCCTATGAAACGACTTAGATAATGTCTTTGCAATTTCAACGAATAAACCGTTGTCGATTACCATTACTGTTTTTGTACTTAAATCGTCCCTTAGTCCTTCGGGTAAATCTTCAACTCTATTCATTGGCCTATTTTAAATAAATGTCATCAAAATCTAAATCACTCAGTTCGTTGTCGTCCTCATCCACCTCATCACCTACTTTTTCTTCTTCAAGGTCATCGTAACCCTCACCTTTAGGTAGTAAGTCTATTACAGGTATCATTGCTTTATTTTTTATGTGTTAAATATAATACATTATTCCTTTTTGTTATAGTGTTATTTACTATCCTTAATAGAATAATTGTTTTTCTTTTTTTTGCTTGCATCATATTCACCAACTCTAACACCTGTTGCAAGGGAAGCCCCACCTAATAAAACCCCCTTCCATATATTATTTATCATTTTTTCGTCCATACCTTTGTCTTTAGCTGAACTGTAAACAGCATTAGCTGCTTCAGCCACAGGCAATGGTGCTTTTTGCCACCCATATTCAAGCCATGTTACTTTATGTTTACCTCTTGGTACTTTATCACTACTTGTTGGCATAATATTACCGCCAAAGTCTTGACCGCTAAGAAAATCTACTGCCGTTGAGTAAGCAGGTGCAAGTTTGCCACGACCATATTCCACTATATCTTTACCCAATAAAGGGTATCTCTTTTCATTATGTAAATCTTTTTGGCTTTCAAGTGGTATAGTGGCTAATTTTACCATAAATTGAAATGTACTACGCATACCCGATGTTGGGTCAATAGTTTTATCTCCTGCTTTATATTTTAACCAATCTGGCTTAGTAGGGTCTGTAAAATTAACAGGATTTTTAGGGTTGATATAATTTTGAAGTGCTGCATTAGCAAGTAAAAAAGTGGTATATGTAGCTACCTGTTCACCAACCCATCTTGACCACACTTTAGCAAACACTTTTTCTTCTGTTGTAGCATTTTCAGGGTCAAATATTGCTTTATATGCAGTATTTAATGCTTTTGCTGGATTTTTTGTTAATTTCTCCCATCTTGCCGCTTCCATACCCCCCGCAAATGATACTTCATTTACCCATTTTGGCAACTTTAAATTTGTAGCACCTGTTGCATTATTTGCTAAACTTGCGATTTCTTGAAGTACTTTAGGGTTATCTCTTTGTTCTGGTGAAAATCTATTGTATTCATAATCAAATAAATGCTGTCTCAATATCTTAATTGTATTAAAACCTCTTTCACCAATATGCCCTAATTTGCCTAAATATTGTTGGCTTTTTTGAAACTCCTCTACGTTTATTCTATCGGGGTCGTTTTTTAACCCCGCGCGTTGGGCAATAAGATAATTGTCGCTATGTTTCAATTCTTCCATAGCACGAGAATAATATGCTTCGCTTCCGTATGCCAATTTAAATCCCCTTAAAAACGCAGGTATTGTTTTATTCCAAACAGATGGTCTGAAAAATGTAGTCATAGCTGCGTGAGTACCTAAGAATATGTGACCGTGACCAAAAGTAGCAACGCCTCTCAATTTGCCCGATAATTGTTTCCACGCTTTCATTAAAGGCAATGCATTTTGTTCATCTATCCAATTTTTAATAGCTGACCTATGCCTTGCATATTGAGCATTTTTAACCCACATATCTTCAGACATCCTTTTTAACTTTGGAGATACAACTGCCTCGCTAACTTGTCGGTATGTTAAGCCTAAATCAGTTGAAACCTTACCTAAAGCATCACGATAATTACTACCGTTATCTAAGTATGTTTTTTTCATGTACCCCCAAATATCTCTTGCCTCGCTTGGGGTGAATTTATTTCCTTTTTTGTCTAAGAAACGTTCTTGTAAATCCTCTAAATCCGTACTACCCGCTGTGTCATTATGCGCACGTTTAAACTCTTTTTCAGCCTCGTCCTTTTTACTTTTAGAAAGTGATTTATACCAATCTGTACTACGGATATGTTCTAACCCGTCTTGTATAGCATCCGCAACCTTGCCCCCCGCCTCAACCGATTTAGCGGTTATTTCTACTGCTGCGTCCCATGCTACTGATGCAGGTGTTGCTGCGGAGAATATTCCGGGTCTATGGATTTTAGCCGACCTTATTTTATCAGCAATCCTTTTTGCCCTTTGGGTTTTAGTTTCGTTCTTTACTTCCTCTACGCCTGCTTTAAAAGCCTTTTCAGTTTCCTCAATAAGTTTAGCTTCTGATTCCGCAAGTTGTTTTTTTAGCCTTTCATTTTCGCCCGTAATTTCTTTGATCTTTTTTTCTTGTTCGGGCGTAATAGATTTTTTAGTGATTTTTTCAACTTGCCTTTTTATGGATGCAAAGTTCATACCTTGATTTTGGTATTCATGCGCAAGTTGACCAATATATTCACCCGCATAATAACCCGTTTTTTCCATAAGGGCAATAATATCAGCCCCCTTTTTAGCCATTTCTTCCCGTTCATCACTACCTTCGGGTAAATCTTCAACGGCTGTTGAATTTTTTATATGTAGTTGGGCTAAAATAGCCGTAGCTAAACCGCCTTCTATGTCTTTTGCTTCTACTGCCCTAAATGCAGCATCGTCACCAAACTTGTCAATAAATGCTGATGCTTGTTTAGAACGTTCATCCCTGCTGTAAGATTGTCGGGTTAACCCCTTTTCTTCAAGGTATTTTTTAACATCATCCGATACTGTACCTTCATAGGCACGTTTAGTAAGGATTGTTTTCTTTACATCTCCCTTTTCTTGTGGTTTTTCTTCACTTTTTTCGGAAGTGCTTTTTGGTTCGGTGTTTCCTTCGCCCACCTTTTCGCCATTTCCGGGTGTTGGCTGAACATCCACTTTTCTTGCGCTTTGCTTCTGAATGGACTCATAATTTATTGCCTTTAAATAATTCTTATTCCTTTCAATATCTTCGTTGGATAAATCTAAATGACCTATTAAATCTTTTATAAACTCATCTTTGGGTTTTTTTTCACCCTTATATGTCACCTCGCAACTCATACAAATTTAAATTTATACCCTTTGTAATTGTTTAATTTTCCGTTGCATACATGACTAATTTTATTTTTGTAATTTCTAAATTTAACATCACTAACCAACGTATTATATTTAAACAAAAGCCTCACACATTCGCAAATTGATTTGTATTTTATATTATTGTTTAAACATATAACTTGTTTTGAATTAGGCTTGGTGTTTATTGTATTTTGTCTATGGCTTTCAGATAGGCAAATATTCTTTTTTGCCGATGAAATAAGTTGTTTTGACGATTCTTTATGTTTCTTTCCCACCCATGTAGTATTGCCCCTAAACCTTTCGGATATTATCTTTTTATTTTGTTCGGATTGCGAAGAACCAACCCCGTTTTTATTGCCAAGCATTCTTTTTGAAATAGCAATTTTTTGTTCATTTGTTCTATTAAATCCACCGTCCCCACCATCTGTTAAATTAACCAATGTGCCTAACCCTAAATCAATTCTGCCATATAGTGAAATAAATTCTTTCTCTTTTTCAAAGATAACATTAACATCATCTGATTCAAACATTATCTCAACGTTGTAATTGGTCTTATTTACTATATTTTTCCAATGATTTGTTCTGTTCTTTTTTACAAATGCTCTTTCGTAATCAGAGTTTATAGACCCTCTAAAACGCCTTTTGCCAATTCCAATATAAAATGGTTTATTGGTATCAAGTCTTATATGTCTGTAAAGAAAATACATTATTTACAATCTATTTTTATAGTCCCCTCTTTTTCTAATTTTCTTAAATATGCTTCCATGTTTATTGCATTCAGATTTTTTCTCAATCTTTCAACATCATTCGGGTCGGAATCATTAATTAAATCTCGGTATTTTTTTTCATATTTAAAACCTGTGCTTTGCTCTTGAACGCCATTTTCTTGTTCTCCTTCTTCTTTATAGTGAATTTTTTTAGTGTCTAATACAACAATTTCGTTTTCATATTGTTCGCTATTAGGGTCAATTATTGCATCATAACCCATTTGTTTGGCAGCATCTGAAAAATACTTAACAGGGAGTTTTTCACCTAATTGGCTTCCATCTAAAGGATATTCTCCCGATGTTTTACCTTTTTTGTCAACCCATTCTTCGTTTTCTTTATCCCAAGTAAGATTTTCTTTATTCCAATTATCGGCTGCCTTTTGTCTAACCGCGCTTTCTTCTTTAGAGTTTGTATATAAAGGTTTTTCAATAGAAAGATTAACTTTAGTTAATTCTTTTCCAAACTCATTTATAACAAGGTCTTTGTTTGTAGAAAAATAAACACCTTCACCAAATTGTGGTGCTGTTCCCGGCCTTAATTCACCAACCCTTTTTGTAGGGCTTGCATGATAAAATTCATCATTTTCACCTAACTTAAAAAAGTTAGGTGTAGGTTCAGTAATGGGGGACTTTTCATCCCCCGTTTTTACTTCTTCAGTAGGTTCTTGTTCGATGCGTGACCCTTTTTCTTCGCCTTTTTCATCGACTGTGGGTCGTTCATCCATTTGCTGTCCGGGTCGG
>Ga0208387_1000299_pt1 | contig 14939 bp, 15 predicted proteins | sample CryBogCBH27Jul09_FD_184611 | JGI IMG/M metagenome (GOLD analysis project Ga0208387, IMG submission 184611) | Freshwater microbial communities from Crystal Bog, Wisconsin, USA - CBH27Jul09 (SPAdes) | ecosystem: Environmental > Aquatic > Freshwater > Lake | place: Crystal Bog, Wisconsin, USA...
GGACCATGGGTTCGAGGTCGATCATGTCGTTGACAATCGGGTAGGCCTCTTCGTCGCCGGGCTCGAGATCGTCAACGTAGCGCTCGCGCACCGCAACGGTGGCCACGCCCTCGACGCGCACCGAACAGCGGCGACAGACGCCAAACCACGGCACTGAGAGGGTGCCCTTGGCGCGCAGTCCCCCGACGAAGCTCTGCAGTTCGAGAACGACGTGGACGTCTGCGTCGGGCGCGACGTCGGTTTCGGCAGCGCCACGGGGCTCGAACTCCCCTTGCGCGTCAAAGGGTGCCAGAAAGTCGAGGTTCATCGTGGAGGGCACGTCACGTAGGAGCAACGCGACTGGGATGCGGTACAGCGAGGACACTAAAAGCCCGAGGAGAATCCGTCGTCGCCCTCGGCCTCGGCGTCAAAGACGCGAGGTGCCGACGGCGCGGCTGCGGTGTCACCGAAGAAGTCGTTCTCCACGTCGACATTCAGGTGCATGGGCAACTCGGTCTGGGCCAGGCGGGTGCGGGCGCGCTGCACCAGGCTCAGGATCGAGCCCACGTTGATTTCGTACTCGGCGAGCTTCTTGTCGAGGAAGTCCTCGGTCTCATTCACCATCTGGCGGGCGCGCGCCTTGGCCTCAGCAACAATTGCCTGCGCCTCGGTGCGGGCCTGGCGCACAATTTCGGTCTGCTCGACCAGCTGGGCAGCGCGGGCGGCGGCGACCTCGAGCATGTTCTCGGCCTTGCGGATCTCTTCGGCCATCAACTCTTCGCGAGCGCGCAGGGCGCGGCGCGCCTCGAGCAGTTCCGGTGGGAGGTGGTTCAGGGCGTCTTCGAGAATCAGTACGAGTTCGTCGCGAGGAATCTTGACCGACGACGACATGGGCAACTGCTTGGCCCGGTTGATTATGTCGATGGCGTCACGAATGTCGTCTTCCACGCTGTGGCGGGCGTGACGGCCGTAGACGGGCTGCTCCGCCTCTTCCTCGTAGGTCGCCGGTGCGGACGTGGTGTGGAAGAAGGCGGCGTTGTCGTCTTCTTCAAACTCGTCGTAGTTGTCGTAGGAACTCATCGGGCTTCTCCTGAAAACTTGAGGGCTAAGCGAGCCTGAACCGTGGCCGGGACGAACTCCGACACATCTCCACCGTACCGCGCCACCTCACGAATAAGGCGTGAGGCGATGAAGGAGTGGTCCGAACTCGAAGGAATAAACAGGGTTTCGACTCCCGACAGTGAGCGATTCATCTGCGCCATTTGTAGTTCATACTCAAAATCCGAGACGGCGCGCAGGCCCTTGACGATGGCCGTGGCGTTGACTTCCTTGGCCACGTTCACGAGCAACGTGGCAATCGACACGATCGACACGCTGGGCAGGTGGGCGCACGACTCGGCAATCATGTCGCGGCGCTCCTCGAGCGTGAACAGTGACTCGGACTTCTGCGGATTGCGAATTGCGGCCACGACGACGTGATCGAAAATCTTGGCGGCGCGCTCGACCACTTCGAGGTGGCCGTTGTGGAAGGGATCGAACGATCCGGGAATGAGGCCGATGGTCACGCGGGCTCCTCGACGGGCTCGAGCATGGTCACGAAGGTTGTGCCGTAGCGCTTGGTCTTGGTCACTTCCCAGCCCTCGGGGGCATCCATGTGACGGTCGTTTTCGATGATGACCCGCGAAGCCCGCACGCCCTTGAGCAGGCTGGCCAGGTTGAGCGGTCCGTAGGGCGGGTCGGCGAGGAGCAGATCGAGGTCCGGTGGCGGAGACCAGACGGGCAGCTTCACCTTGGTGAAGGAGGCCTCGCCCTCAATACCCAGCGGTTCAAGGTTCGCCTTGGCCGCGGCCAGACAGGCGGCGTCGGCGTCGAAGAAGTAGCACTTGGCAGCGCCACGCGAGAGGGCCTCAATACCGAGGGCCCCGGAACCGCAGTAGAGGTCGGCCACCACGAGGTCCTGCAGGCCGCCGCGGGACTCGAGCATGGAGAAGATGGCCTCGCGGGCGTAGTCCGTCGTGGGCCGAACCGTGTCGGGCAACTTGGCCTTTAGTGGACGACCACGGGCGACACCACCAATAACACGCACGACCTAAGGCTAGACCACCGCGCTCACGTTCTTGACCACCGTCACGAGCGACCTCACGTCTTGAACAAGTACGAGGCTTCATCCTCGTCGACGAAAAGCTTGAGCTCGTCGACCATTTCAGGCAATTGCGTGAGCCCGTTGCTCTCCACGAGGTCTAACGCGACCCGACGGGCCTCCACCAGCAACGCCTCGTCGCGGCGAAGGTTGGCCAGTCGCAGGTCGCTGCGGCCGCGTTGGCGGGCCCCGAGGATGGTGCCCTCCCCTCGCAGATCGAGGTCGACCTCGGCCAGCGCAAAACCGTCACTCGAGGCCACCAGCGCCTCGAGTCGCGTCTGGCCGTCGTCGCTCGTTGGAGCACCCAGGAGGTAGCAGTAGCTCGGATCGCTGCCACGGCCGACACGACCGCGCAACTGGTGCAACTGCGCCAAGCCGAATCGCCACGCGTCTTCAATCACAATGACGGTCGCTTCGGGCACGTCCACGCCGACCTCAATCACGACAGTCGCCACCAGCACCTGCACCTCGCCGCGACGGAACTCCTCCATCACCGCGTCCTTTTCGGCGGCCTTCATCTGACCGTGGAGCAGGCCCACCGAGAGTCCCCGCAGTTCGTTCGTTGCGAGTCGCGTGCGTTCCGCCACCGCGCTGGTGGCTTCGACGCGGTCGGAGTCCTCCACTAGTGGACAGATGACGTAGGCCCGTCGGCCCGCGGCAACCTCATCGCGCACCCGTTGCCAGGCCGCCTGTTCGGCGGCCGCGTCGGTCGCCCACGTGGTCGTGATCGGTTGGCGACCTCGCGGCAGTTCGTCCAGGACCGAGCGGTCGAGGTCACCGAAGACCACCATCGCCGCGGTACGAGGAATAGGCGTGGCGGTCATCACCAGCAAGTCGGGGTCACGGCCTTCGGCCGAGTGCGCGCGGCCCTTGTCACGCAGCATCGCGCGCTGCTCTACGCCAAAGCGGTGCTGCTCGTCGATAACGACCAGGCCGAGCGCCTTGAACCGCACGTCATCGGTGAGCAGGGCGTGGGTGCCCACCACAATGTCAATGCCGCCGGTGGCGAGGGCGTCAATAATCCCCTGGCGTTCCTTGCCCTTTATGCGACCGGTGAGCAGCGCCACCCGCACGGGACGAACACCACCTAGCACGGCCGGATCGGCGACGACGAGACTCGCAACGTCGCGACGGATACCTGCGACGTGTTGCTCGGCCAGCACTTCGGTCGGCGCCATGATGGCCCCCTGACGTCCGCCATCCAGCGCGGCCAGGAGGGCGGTCAGGGCCACCACAGTCTTTCCCGATCCGACGTCGCCCTGGAGCAGACGGTGCATGGGCAGCGGTCCTCGTAGGTCGGCGGCGATGTCACTCAGGACGCGGCGCTGCGCACCGGTCAGTGAGAAGCGGTGGCCGGCGAGGAACTGTCGCACCAGTGAGTCACTCGCCGTCACCAGTTCACCCGGACTCACATCGAGGTCCTCGTCACGCACGGGGTGGGTGACGCCGGCAGCCGTCTCACGCAGGCGGCGACGACGCAGGGCGAGCAGGAGTTGAAGTCGAAGGAACTCGTCGAAAATCAGTCGCTTCTTCGCGGGCGCCACGGCCTCCATCGTCGGGGGCAAGTGAATGCCCCACAGTGACGCGGTGCGGTCGACGAGGTCGAGCTCACTACGCACCGCTTCGGGGAGTGGATCGAGCAACGGACCGGCACGGCGCAGCGATTCGTCGATAAAGCCACCGAGTTCCCACGAGGTCAGTCCGGCCTTTCCGAAGGCGGGATAAATCGGCACAATCACGCCGACCTTGGTCGGGTCCCGCTCCTCCCCGGTGGGTCCCACAATGACGTCGACGACAGGATTGGTCATCTGGCGACGACCCTGAAAGTCACCGACCTTGCCAAAGAAAATGGCCTGCACCCCGGCGCTCAGCTGGGCGGCTCGCCAGGGCTGATTGAAGAAGGTCGCGCGCATGACGTCGCCGCCGTCTTCAACGAGGACCTCCACCATGTTCTTGCCCTGGCGGGTCCGCTTGGAGCTCACCGATCGCACCGTGGCGAAGACCGCGGCCTCGTCACCAACGGACAGGTCGGACAGTTCGGCGCGGCGGGTGCGGTCAATGTAGCGACGGGGATACACCGTCACGAGGTCGAAGACGGTCTCGATGCCGAGTCCGGCCAGGGCTGCGGTTCGCTTGGGGCCGATGTGGCGCAGCTGGCTCACGGCGATTTCGCCGAGTTGCCGTAGGCGACGCGGAGCCCGCTCGGTCATTCCAGGCCTAGGAGATAGGGATAGAGGGGCTGGCGTCCCTGGTGAATGTCAATCTCCACCTCGGGCCAGCGCGACGAGACCGCTTTCACGAACGCGTCGGTCGTGGCCTCGCTCGCCCCCTCCCCCACGATGAGCGTGAGCAGTTCGTGGGAGGGATCAATGAGCGCCGTCACCAGCGCGAGCAAGGTCTCATCAAGCGACGATGACACCGCGACGATGCCACTGGGGGTGAGACCAATCCAGTCACCAGTCGCGACGGGGCCGGCGTCACTGGTGGTGTCGCGCACCGCCTGAGTCACTTCGCCGGTGACGACCGCGGCCGCGGCGTTCGCCATGGTCGCGACGTTGTCTTCAAGTGCGTCATCGGGTCGGTAGCCGGTGAGGGCCGCCAATCCTTCGACGATGGACACGGTGGGCACAACGCGCACGTCGACATCCACAACCTCGTTGACCTGTTCGGCCGTTGCGCGGATGTTCTTGTTGTTCGGCAGGATGATGACCTGGGTCGCACCGGTGGCCCGAACGGCGTCGGCGAGCTCCTGGGTGGACGGGTTCATGGTCTGGCCACCCACCACGACGCGGCGAACGCCCAGTGACGTGAACAAATCAGCGACACCACTGCCGGTGGCGACGGCCACCACGGCCGTCGTCGGCACGGGGGTGGACTCGCCGCCCAACACCCAGCCCTCTTCGCCGGCCTGCTCCAGCAAGTCCGTCACGCGAATCTCTCGAGGGAGCCCCACTTGGAATGCTGCCTCAATGGAGGGGCCAATGTGGTCAGTGTGGATGTGGCAGTTGTAGAGGCCCTCGCCGCCAACGATCACGATGGAGTCGCCGAGTGCCTCCCACGCGGCTCGGAACGCGCCCATGGCGTCGTCGTTGCCCTCGAGCAGGTACATCACTTCGTAGCGGAGGCCGGCCAGCGTCGCCATCTCGTCGGCTTCCACGCGCAGGTGCGAGAAGTCAGACGTCGCGACCTCGGGGGTGGCGGGCAGTTCGTCACCGCACACCACGTGACACAGAGCGTCGAACCAGAGCACGAGGCCGGTGCCACCGGAGTCCACGACGCCGGCTTGCTTGAGGACGGGCAGCTGCTCCGGCGTGTGCGCCAGCGCCACGACCGCACTCTCGCGGGCCGCGCGCACCGCGTCGGTAAGCGTCTCACCCTCGGCCGCTCCGAGAGCGGCGGCGCGAGCGACGGACAAGATGGTGCCCTCCACGGGACGCGACACGGCGTGACGAGCCCGTTCGTCGGCCAGCGTCAGGCCGGCGCGAAAAGCCTCGACCGAGATGGCGCCGTCAGCGGGAAATCCCTCGACAAAACCACGGAGCATCTGCGACAAAATAACGCCGGAGTTGCCGCGCGCCCCCAGTAGCGACGACTTGGCGAGGGCCTTGGTCACCTCACCCAGCGACGCGGTCGCCGGCAGATCAGTCAGCGCCTTGACCACGGAGTGCATGGTCAGGGCCATGTTGGTCCCGGTGTCGCCGTCGGGCACGGGGTAGACATTTAGGCTATTTATTACCTCTTTTTGCCCCTGCAGGAGGCTGTCGAAGGTGACTACGGCCCGCGTGAGGTCGGCGGCAGAAAGTTCGGTGAGTGCAGACATTGCTAGCGATGCTACAATGGTCATTCGGTTTTGTACGGCGTCTGCACACGGCAGCGTCGGTTGAAGTAGGAGAACGTTCTTATGGCATCAGTCTGCGAAATCTGTGGCAAGAAGCCGTCATTCGGCATGAACGTCTCACACTCCCACCGTCGCACCAAGCGTCGTTGGAACCCGAACATCCAGCGCGTTCGCGCCCTGGTTGGTGCAACGCCCGTTCGCATGAACGTCTGCACCGGTTGCTTGCGCTCGGGCAAGGTCACCAAGCCCACCCGCAAGACTGCGCCCACCGCGTAGTTTCCACCAGCCCTAGAGCTGGTGTCCCCATCCTTCTCGACCAAGTGGTCGACCTTCGAACGTCCGCACGTCCGGTGACGCCACGACGGCCCCGATCCGCAACGGCTGACCAATTCCCTTGGCCTCGCAGGCGTAGCGCAGTGCTCCCTCGTCGCTCGTCGTGAGCAGCAACTCGTAGTCCTCGCCACCACCCAGCGCTTCCTCGAGGGTCGCACCCTCAGCCACCGGAATATGGTCGAGCGCAAATCCCACCCCCGACGCGTTGGCCATGCGGTGCAGGTCGAGACCCAGCCCGTCACTCAGGTCCATCATCGCGTTGACCCCCGCCGCACGGTAGACAACTCCTTCGCGCAGTCGCGGCCACGGCCGACGCTGGGCCATCACGCAGACGTTGTCCATACCAACCCCGGCACGAGCGAGCCGCAGACCGGCCGAGGCCGCGCCGAGTGGCCCTGACACGAAAATGCCGTCACCAACACGGGCCGTCGACCGCAACACGCCGTCGGCGTTCGGGCACTCCCCCAACACCGTCACGGCAATTGAGACATCCAGGCCCGTGGTGAGGTCGCCTCCGACGATTGGCACATCACACCACGTCGCCGCTAGGGCTGCCCCACGGTGCATCTGGTCGAGGTCGGTGCCGGCCGGCGCCGTCACCCCGAGGGTGATGCCGCGGGGGCGCGCACCCATCGCCGCCAAGTCCGACAGCGCCGAGGTCACGGCCTTGAAGCCGAGGTCCTCGAGCGAGAACAGCGTGGCGTCGAGGTGAACGCCGTAGACGCAGACGTCAGTGGAGACCACCACGTTGCCAGCGAAGGGGCCGAGCACCGCGGCGTCGTCACCGATAAAAGTCTCCCCCGCGGAGGGGGCGAGAGTCGACACGATCTCGGCAATGCCGCGAATGATGTCGTCTTCGTGGTTCGAAAACTCAGTCATGGACGCCTCTCTGGTGCTCGAGGGAAGGATGCGGCAGTGTCACGAGTCGGCGTTGGCTCGCGCACCAGCCTCCCGCTGACCGACGAGCGTGCGCCCAGGCCGAGGAGGCAGAAATCTTCACTACTTCTGATGGTACCCACTCGCGGCGCTGCCGCGCCGGCGAAAAACGTAGAGTACGAGTCCAATGCCCATCACAATCGCCAGCATCACGTCGCCGTCGCGGAAGCTCATGGTGATCGCGACCGGGAGTAGCGCGCCCACGACCCAGGTCAGTTGCTGGCGCACCGCGAACCGAGCGAAGGTTCGTCCTTGCGCACCCGCCGGCACGAGACGTTGGGTGATGGCGTCAAACGAGGGCTGCGCCACCGCGGCACAGAGTCCCAGGGTGCCGACAAACACCGCCTGCTCGAGCAAGGTGGCATGACGCGAAACCACGCCGGCACCAACGGCCGTGAGCAGGATTGAAAAACTGAGCAGGGTTGATTCTCGCAACTTGTTGCGCAGTCGCGTCACGATGCCGAGGCCAATGAGCGACCCCACCGCGCTAAGTCCGAGCGCCAGTGCGTACCAGGAGAGGCCGGCGTGGAGACGGCGCAGGCCGAAGGCCAGGAGAAAGGAGCTAAAGCCCACCGCGAAGCGCATCAGGGCCGACGCACCGAGCCCCCAGGTCACTTCAGGGTCGCCTACGGGATTGAGTCGCTGGATATCCCGCTCCTCCTGCGAGAGCGGCGCTGCGGCCCGGTCAGTGGCGGCCGGTCGACGAAGCCGCAACGCGGCCACAAGCCCCGCCAGGAAGACGGCGGACGCCAGGAGCAACACGCTCGGTGCGCCGAGGCTCTTGAGGACTCCCGCCCCCACGCTGCCCGCGACTAGTCCGCTGATGGTGCCGAGCAGGGTGAGCTGGGCATTGAAGCCAGAAAAGCCCGCCGCCTCGGGCATCTCCGTCTTCGGCCATCCGCTACTGGAGACCCCAGCACTGTGCTGCTCGAATTGGTCTGTCCGGGCCATTTCGGGCACCAGGGTCCCGCGGGTCACGCCGTAGAGCTTCGAGCAGATCAGCACGGCAAAGGCCTCGGGGAACAGCCAGAGTGACGACAGGTGCGCACTCATGGACCAGCACAACGCGACACGCGTACCGGCCGAAATCGCCACCAGCAGGCGACGACCATTCGCCGATCGGTCAATGAGTGGGCCCAAGACTGGTGAGACCACCGCGAAGGGCGCAATGGTGAGCAGGAGGTAGAGCAACACTTTGCTCTTGGCCTCCGTGGGTGACACCGAAAAGAACAGTGATCCGGCGAGCGAAATGGTGACGAGGGTGTCACCAGCCATCATGATGATGTGCACGAGAGCCAGGCGACCAAAGGCCGTTGACTGGTCAAAGAGGTCTTGGAGCGACCCCCAGGCCAGCGATGCAAAACCTCGGGTGCGCATCCTTTCATGCTACGCCGGACCCTGTGCCAATTGGTGGCGACGCAACCCTAAGATGCCCACTATGACCACCACGCCCGCCATCGACGATGCCGTCATTGTGACGACCAATCTGACGAAGCGCTACTCCGGCAACGACTTCGTCGCGGTCGATGCGCTCAACCTCACCGTGCACCGCGGCGAGATCTTTGGCCTCCTCGGACCCAATGGTGCGGGCAAGACCACGACGGCCGGGATGCTCACCACTCGCGTCCTGCCCACCTCGGGCTCGGCCGTCGTCGCCGGTGTCGACGTTGTCGCCCACCCCGCACGGGCCAAGCAGTCCATTGGCGTGGTCTCGCAGGTCAATACCCTGGACCGCGCACTGACCGTCTGGGAGAACCTCTACTTTCACGGTCGCCTGTTCGGCATTGGCGCCAGTGAGTCAAAGGAGATTGCAACCTCGCTGCTGGAGCGCTTCCAGCTCGGGAAGTGGGCCAAGGCCTCGGTCTACGCCCTCTCGGGCGGTATGGCGCAGCGCCTCATGGTGGCGCGCGCCATCTTCCATCGCCCGTCGGTGCTGTTCCTCGACGAACCGACCGCTGGACTGGACCCGCAGAGCCGACTGGCCCTCTGGGAGATTCTCGAAGGCCTGAATAACGACGGCCAGACCATCTTGCTCACCACGCACTACATGGAAGAGGCCGATCACCTCTGTGACCGGGTCGCCATCATGGACCACGGCACTTTATTAGCCCTCGACACCCCGACCGCCTTGAAGAACGGCACCGGTGTCGACACCATCGTTACCATCAAAGCCACCGGTGACCTCGAGGCCTTCGCCACCGCCCTCATGGGCATCGAGGGTGCCACCTCCACCCGCAGCATCGACAAGGGGCTCGCTCTCCACGCCGCGAACACCGAGCGCCTGTTGGCCCGCGTCATCGAGTGCGCCGAACAGGTCGGCGTCCAGGTCCAGGACCTCAGTGTCGCGGCCCCGAGCCTCGAGACCGTTTTTATCTCCCTCACCGGAAAGGAACTGCGCGACTAATGAGCACCACGCCATTCACCGCCACACCACCGACCCGCAGCATGTGGGCCGCTTCACGCGCCGCCCTGTGGGCGCTGCTCCTGCGCGACCTCACGGTCATCAACAAGGACCTCAAGCTCTTCGTGCTGCGCACCATTATTCAGCCGTTCCTGCTCTGCTTTGTCTTCCTCTACGTCTTCCCCAAGATTGGCCAGTCGGTTGGTGGGGGTGGTTCGGCGGCGGAGACGTCGTTCGCGACCGTTCTCGTGGCCGGCGTCGTTGGCATCACCGTGATGTTCCAGGGGCTCCAGTCGGTTGCGCTGCAGATGGCCCAGGAATTCGGCTTCACCCGCGAGATTGAGGACCGCGTGCAGGCCCCCTGCCCCATCTGGCTCGTCGCGTTGGAAAAGGTCGTCTCGGGCGCCCTGCAGGGCATGATCTCAGCGGCCATCGTGTTGCCGATCGCCGCGCTGGTCCACGCCCGTGGCGTGGAGGCGGCCATTCACCTGCACTGGCTCATCCTCGTCACGCTCCTCCCCCTGGCCGGTCTGGCCATGGGATCGCTGGGCCTGGTGCTCGGCACGAGTTTTGAGCCGCGCAACATTGGTCTGATGTTCGGATTCATCGTCCTGCCCATCACCTTCCTGGGCGGCACCTACTACCAGTGGGACCGACTCGCGCCGGTGCGCATTGGCGGGTGGCACTGGTTGCAGACCGTGGTCTTGCTCAATCCCCTGCTCTACGTCAACGAGGGTATGCGCGCCGCCTTCACCAACGAGCCCCACATTCACCTCTACGTGATCTACCCCGTGCTGCTGGCCTTTTTCGTGGGCTTCTTGTCACTGGGGCTACGCAACTTCCGTCGCCGGGTGCTGTCCTAGGAGCTAGCGACGACGCTGGAGGAGCTGGAGCGCGCCGCGCCACAGCGAAAAGAACAACGTCACAAACGCGAACGCCACGACGGTGAAGGCGACGTCTGTCCCCTGCCCGTTGAAGGTGCGCAGCACCATGGCGGTGGCGACGGTGATGGCCGCGCTCACGACGCCATCGATTAGACGCAACCCCGTGGTGCGGCGACGACCAAGGGCCGCCACCACAACGCCGATGGCGAAGGGGTACCAGACATCGAGAATCTCGAGCACCGCTTCGCGGTGGTGGTGGGCGTGCACGCCAAGAGCGACAAAGAGCAGCGTCGCGGCAAGGTCAGCGCCGACAAGTCGAACGCGCATCAGGCGCTCTTGCGCTGGCGCCCCATGCGCATGAAGGCGACGAGACTGACCGCCACGTAGAGCATCCACACCACAACTTGGCTGATCGTTGGGTGGTCGGCGTAGCCGACGAGCGCGTGCAGGACGTCGCCGGTCGACGAGGATTCGGTAATGACGTGTGACGAGTCCCACAAGACGTTGCGGCCCACCGTCAACCACCCCAGGTGCTGCAGGTTCTCGACGGCATCGCTCAAGAGACCTGCGGCGAAAATCATCAGCACCGATCCGAGAACGCGGAAGAATCGTCGGAGGTTCAGCTTCGCCCCCACGTGGTACATCAGGTAGGCCAGACCCAACGCCACGGCGAGGCCCAGCACCGCGCCAAGCCACAACAAGTTGCCGTGGATCGGGGTGCCAGCTTGGCGGGAGCTAGCAAAAATAATGGCCAACGTGAAGACCATGGTTTCCAGTCCTTCGCGACCCACCGCCTGGAAGGCCAGAGCGCGCATGCCCCATCGCGAACCCTTGGACATGGCCTCGTCGCTGCGCGCCTGGAGCTCCTTGCCGATCGACCGCGAGTGGCTCTGCATCCAGAACGTCATGTAGGTCAAGAAACCGGCGGCCAGCAGATAGGTGGCCGTTTCGAAATAGGTCTGGACGCTCGAGCCTGAGTAGTGGTTGATCCAGAGGTAGGCGGCGGTGCCACCGAGGAACATGAGCACTATTGCCGCACCGACACCGATGTAGACGTCGCGGAAATACTCGCGCTTGTTCGTCTTTTTCAGATAGGCCAGCAACAGGGCGACAATCATGGACGCCTCGATACCTTCGCGAAGGAAGATAACGAAGGTGGGAATCATCAACGGCTCTCTCTGTTGGGGGTCCAGACTCTGTTCAGTCTAGAGAGGCCACCGAGAAGGCGTTTCAGTAGGGCCGGTGGGGATCGAACCCACGACCGAGGGATTATGAGTCCCCTGCTCTAACCACTGAGCTACGGCCCCTCGGAACTTCGTTGCTCCACAACACGAGTCGCTTTGCGGCGACCAAACCGTGTGTGGTTGAGCGTCAGCACAGGAACGGGTGCATACCTCTGCGAGAACCATTGTACTCGGGGTCAAAATGAGGGCTCTTGGTCCAAGCGCTTCTCGGCCAATGAAGTGGCGACATATCCCCAGTCGCCTGAGTGTGGCTATTGATTAACTGCGCTAATGCTGATCGGGTTCAAAATTTCGTCGTACCCGTTGTATTGCTGGACATCCCCCCGCACATCAATCGTCTTGCCCAAAAACGTCATTGCGGGGTCAGTCTCGTAATTCTGAAGTGTTGAGCGGAAAATCGTCACCACGAATCCGCTTCGGTAATTCTGGAACTGGTCGAGAAATTCCGTTCCCGAATAATCAGTATGGGTATAGCCGACCGTGAATCGCACTGTTTCGATCTGCCCTAGGTGCTGCACCACCTGTGCTGGAGTAATGAAACTTGCTTCTCGCGGTGTCGCCCCTCGCAGGCCGACGATGGCCCATGCACCACCAGCACCCACGACCACTCCCGCCAACGAGGCGGCAATCACCTTTTTGTTCATTCAACCCGCCCTGTCAGTTCATCAAGCGACACCGTAGTTGCCCGAAATCTCCCTAGAGCTGGGCGCGCCACAACGCCACTCGTTCCTCCGAGAACTCACCGTTCGCCAGAGCCGTCACGATGGCGCAGCCCCGGTCGGTGCCGTGACCGCAGTTCGTGAATTCACACTGCAGTGCGCGCTCCTCGAGGTCCGAGTAGTTCGGGGCGATGCCCGCGCCATCCGCCACGGCTTTGGAGAAGCGCACGCCCGGAATATCGAGCAAAACGCCACCACTCGACAGGCGGTAGAGCTTGCGCGTGCTGGTGGCGTGGCGCCCCTCGCCGGTACGACTCAACGTTCTGGTGAGTTCACTCGATCCCTCAAGTGCATTGAGGAGCGACGTCTTCCCCGCGCCGGAGGCGCCGAGCAGGACACCTGTCACACCTGGACCCAAGAGCGATCGAAGGTCCTCGACCCCGCTGCCCGTTGCGGCCGACGTCACAATCACCTCAACATCACCAACCAATTTCTGCATCCGAGCGACGAGCGAGGCAATCTCACTGGCTGCTTCGCCTTCGTCGCTCTTTGACATCACCAATACTGGTCGCGCTCCGGCGTCGAGGGCCATGGCCGTCAGGCCCTCCACCATGCGCTGGTGCAGATCAGAATGCAGCGGCACCACGATAAAGACAATGTCTACATTGGCGCCGAGGACTTGTGGTGGTCGGCCGTGCGTTTGCGTTCGTCGCAACTCGTTTCGGCGGGGAAAGACCTTGACGACACGCTCACCCTTGACCACGACCCAGTCCCCGGCCACGGGCTTGAGTTTCAGGGTGCGGGCCAAGCGCAGCCGGCCAGCCACTTCCCCACCGTCGTTGGTACTCCAGATTGCGTCGGCCTCATCGGAATGCATGATGGTCAAACGACCAATGAGTTCGGTAGGTTCCGCACTGAGATCATCTGCGGGACTCAGGCCCAGGCTGGCCAATACCGGATCGACTGTCAAAGGGCCCTCCGAAGGCGGATGCGAGCGGTGGCGGATTTCATCTATTTCCACGCTAGTGCTGCACAGTCGATTTGTCATCTCCTGAGGGATTTTTAGGGAAAAGTTTTTGTTCCCCAATTTCGCCATTAGTGGGCTGATTAGTATCGTTACGTGAGCGGACCAGTTTTAGTCATTTTGGCCGCCGGCCGTGCCCGCCGCTACGGCGGCGTCAAGCAATTGGCCCCTATTGGCCGTCACGGCGAGGGCGTTATTGACCTCATTGGTGCCGACGCCATCAACGCGGGATTCTCTGAATTCGTGATTGTTCTCAACCGCGAAACGGGACCGACAATCATCGAACACGTCGACGCCTTCTGGCCCAAGACCCACAAAGTCTCGTACGCCTACCAGGAGTCGCTGCGTGGCACCGTGGACGCAGTCCTGTCGGCCCGTGAGCAGGTTGGCGAAGGCCGTGCGTTTGCGGTGTCCAACGCCGACGACGTCTATGGCCCCGAAGCCTTCAACTTGATCTCGTCACACCTGAAGAGTTCAACCAACTGCTGCCTGGTGGCGTTCGAGCTCGAAAACTCGCTCATTGGTGACCTTCCCGTGTCACGTGGCGTTTGCGAAGTTGCCGACAATCGACTGGTCGAAGTAACCGAGCGCCGCAACGTGACGTTCCAGCCTGAGGGCTTCGTCGCTGACGATGACCTCGAGCCTCGTCTCCTGGCCGACGACACCTTGGTGTCGATGAATCTCTGGGGTTTTCAGCCCACCGTCTGGCCGTTCCTGCAACGTGCGGTTGAGGAACACGATTTTGCCCTGAGCGACGAAGTCCTTCTCCCCACCTTTGTTGCCAATGTCATGGACCGTGAGGGATTCACCTTTGATGTCCTCCCCACCAAGACTCGGTGCATCGGTGTGACGCACGCGCACGACCTCCCCCTCGCCCAGTACTTGGTGCGACGGGAGATCAAGAATGGCTTGCGTCCCGTATACGCCTTCGGAACGCCGCCAACGAGCTAGGCCGTTGGGCTGAACTGCAAGGTCAGTGGCGCCGACACCACCGGCGCGTAACGGGCGTGCGCTCCCCGCGTTGCTTCGACCGCACACTCCCCAGCAGTCGTCGCGATCAACTTCGCCCCACTCAGAGAACATGACGCCGAATTCACCGATCCAGGGACGAGCGCAAACGAAAAGGCTCCCCCGCCCGATCCACCGAACGCGACGAGGTCAATTGGCTGATTGAGCGCCAGAGGACTGTTGACGTAAACCGTTACCGGTGCCTGAGCGATCCCCGTGAAGGTAAAGGTAGCCGGGTCGGAGCTCAATCCAGTCACGGTGTCGGTCGCGGTCACAACACACGATCCGATGCGTAAATCGGAAACAGCCGTATGGTGGCGCCCCGCAATTGAGCATCCTGTTCCAGTGACAGACCATGAGACGTCTTTTGCTGGCGCTCCGGCTTCCTGAAGTCCAATCAGCGACTTCACTAGCCCGCTCCGAATTGAATTCGAGATAACGGGAGCAGCTGGGGCTGGTGGAGTGAATATGAAATCTTGCGTTGCGGAAGCAT
>Ga0208387_1000309_pt1 | contig 14604 bp, 18 predicted proteins | sample CryBogCBH27Jul09_FD_184611 | JGI IMG/M metagenome (GOLD analysis project Ga0208387, IMG submission 184611) | Freshwater microbial communities from Crystal Bog, Wisconsin, USA - CBH27Jul09 (SPAdes) | ecosystem: Environmental > Aquatic > Freshwater > Lake | place: Crystal Bog, Wisconsin, USA...
ACCTTTACCGTTTTCCCCATTGGTTGGAAAGCGATATTGTTAGCCATTTAGAAAATGTCCTTGCCACCAGCATTGCCAGGCTTAGTTGTAGCGGAGTTTTTGGTGTTTTTATTACCATCAAAATTCCATACAGAAACATACCCTGCTGGCATTTTTCCACCTAAAGAAGTGTTAATTCCATTGGCAGATCCATCTCTAGGTAATGGAGGGCGAACAGCTTTAGATACTTGCTGATTGTTTTCTGATGGTCTTTTATGAGGAGTGCTACCTGTACTACCCTGCGTTTTCGGTTTTAGGCTCATTTTTTGTCCTTTCTTTGACATTTACTATAAGGTAACAAAATACTACGAATATGGCTAGTGTTGTTACCCGTTCCCACATGGGATTCCACATTGTCCAACCGCACATAATGCTCGCTGCTACTAAAGCCATAATCGTTATCAAGCGGTCTGTAATGACCCCTAACGCTAGGCGTACCAAAGCTACTGCTTCCATATTTATCCCCAAATGATCTATTCCAGATCACAGTTTAACCTTACTCATCGTTATCATCAACTGTTCCGAATCCTGATCCCCATTCATCGTCAGAAATCTTCTGTTTGAGTTTCTCAATGTTGACGGCACGATCAATAACCTTGCATTTATCAGTCAAGGAAGCGGTTTCATCCGCCATGACCTCTTTTAGCAATGTGCTAACTGCTTCTTCTAAATCGGGGTTAACGCCTTTGCTTTTCTTACTCATCTATTTCTATCCGATGGTCCAACAATTCCTTCAATAGCGGGGGTTGTGCCAAGAGCTTCACCCAATCTTTGAGTAGCTCCCGCAGGTCTGTTTGCGTAACGCTGTGCAACACGAGCTGGTCTGCTACGCAACGGAACACTCAAACCTCTAACTACTTCTGGCAACATTCCATGAGTTCTGACAGCGCCTTTGACTATTCCTGGCATATCTTCACCCGCAGTTTCCCATCTTGCACGCAATCCAAGTTGGCTACCAAGCATCCCAAGGTTATCAATATCCTGTGGATTTCTACGCAAAGAGGATTTATCGCTTACTTGGTTTCCCAATCTTTCTAAGCTAATGTTTCCTTGTTGAATACCACCTGAATTGTACAAATCCTCAAGAATGACCGTATTTCGATATTTTGGTCTTAAAACATCTAAAGTTTTCTTTAAGCCATCGTTCTTTGATTCAACGGCATCATCCAACTTATCAACTAAATCATAAATTTCGTGAGCTTTTCCACGATCTGATGAAGTTCTAGCTGTTTGAGTAAGTGCATTACGCAAGCGTTGCAAATCATCGCCAGCAATTTTTCCAGTTTGAATGTTATTTAAAATAGAAACCGCAGCTTCTCGTATGGCTGGAACACCGCCAAAACCAAGTTGTTGCTCGTAATAACTTAAATTTTGTAAGAAAGTTGCAGCATTAGGGTCAATTGCAAACTCTTTACCTTTATAAACATCGTCAAATTCTTTTCCTAAATCCTTGATTCTTTGAGTTAAAAAAGGACCAGTAATCTCATCAACAGCTTTACCAGTGCCATTACTAGCCAATCGATTTGCAAGAGTTTGGTTATGCTTATCCCATTTCCCAAAAGCATTAAAAGCGCCTTTTTCAGATACGGGAGCATCTGCACGAACTTGGGATGGAGATAATTTAAATCCAAGGCGCTCTGCAATACCCGCAATACGCTCACCTTCTTTAGTAGTGCTACCAACTACTGTGCCAACGGTTCTAGCGCCCATTGGTAAAGCCATGCCTACATCGGCAAGCACTTCACCTGTCTTTTGCATAAAACCAGTTTTAGCAGGTGGTTCAACACCAATTTCTTTAAGACCTGTGCGAACTTGTTTAGTTGTTGGAAAGAATTGACCTTCTCCACCTAGTTTTTCACCTTTACCACCAGTAGTTAGAAATTCCTCGGCTTCTCCAGGCGCACCTAATAATTGCGTTCCCGCACCATAAGTAAGACCGCCCATTTGTTGCGCCCAAGATGGATCACCAGGGCGTTTAGCAATAGATTTACCTGGTCTAGAATCTGGAGATGTAGCCCAGTCTGGAGCAGGAGATACTGTAACTGAGGGTTCTTTAGCCCAATCTGGTGTGTCAGCCATTTTTATCCTAATGTGTCAGGGTCAATACCAAAACGATTCATAAATTTTTGTTTTGTTTCTGGTGTTTTATTTTGTTTGTAATAATCAATGTCAGATTGAGCGGGCTTTGGTTTTTCTACTGAACGCACATAAGGATCAGGTTTAGGTTGTTCACCACTAATCTTAGCTAGGATTTCTTCAGGAGTAGCGTATCTGTTAATTTTTTCCAAAAGCATTAAATTGTTTCGTTTTTGATCTTCTGTGTATCCAGGCGCTACTTCTAAAGCAGCCTTTAGCTTTGCAACCACATCGGCAAACCTAAACGCAGCAGTTTCATAAGTATCTTGTGGAGTAGCTAAATACAAGTTTTTTAGTTCTGTAATTTGCGTTTCATTTGGCTTATACCCACCGTTCATCACATAAGCCAATTCAAGAGCCATACCACCCGCAGCAGCGTTATACCGTAATTGGTCTTGGCTTGTCATAGTTCTAGTAAGGTTAGCAATGGCTTCAGATGCAATTGTTCCTTTGCCAACAACGCCTCCTAAACCGCCTTTACCAATATCAATACCAATGTTTTCCATAAGCTCAAGAGAACGCAATGTTTCATTAGCAGACCTAATAACGGTGTTTTGGAATCGTTCATTGATAGCAGACTTAGAACCTCCACCCTTACCGCTAACAGAATTTCTAGATGCCAATTCCATAATCTTGGTATGAATTTCAGTGTTCTTTTTAGCAATTTCATACGCTACATCTGCTTTACCAGATGCAAGTAAAGCTGCAATAACGCCTGGGTTCTTAGATTCTATTTGCTGAGCTTGGACTAAAGCAGCTTCTTTGTCAGTAACCCTTAACTTTTGATATTGCTCTAAGTCTTTAATTAACATTTCGTTTGCAGACTTAATACGAGCTACTTCTTTGTCAAAAATCTTTTGCTCTTTTTCAAATACATCTTTTTTGCCTTGTTGCCATCCTTTGAGCATACCGCCCATAGCATTTAGTGCATTAAGACCTGATAGCTTTCCTGAACCACCAAGGGCTACTCCCATAGTGCCAATCAAGCTAAAGATTGCACCCAACTCCATAGCGTTTTCCTGAGTAGGTTTAAACTCAGGTGGCTTCTCCATCTTGCCTTTAATGTCTTGGTAATAAGCCTTATCTTCAGAGCTAATTTTTTCAAGAGCCTTACCTTTTTCTTCAAGCGCAGTAGATTCTTGAAGCAATTTAGCTTTAATGCTTGCTTCAGAAGCCTTTTCACCCGCAGCTTGCTGTTCTTTCAAAAATGGATACTGCTTCATTCCAGTAAGAACTTCTGGAGCAATCTCTGGAGCAGGAGATTCAGTCTTTGGTGGCATTGCGGTTGGATTGATAGCCATTATGTACCTACTTGTGCTTGAATTGGTGATTGTTGTGGAGCTTGCATATTACCGCCAGCAACATAGTTAGCCAATTGTGAATAGAAATTAGTAGTAGCTATGTTAAGTTGCTGATCCATTTGCAGACCAGTCTTAATAGCTCCCATAGCAATATTGTCACCAATATTCATTACTTTCAAGCCGTAATTGTATTGATTGTCTAGCAAACTTTGATAAATAGTAGCTAGTTGATTGGCTGATTGTTGAGATCCAACACCACCCCTATTTGCTTGTCCTTGAGCTAATTGAGCTTTAGCAGCAGCATAGGCTTGTTGGCTTGCAGGAGTTAATTGACCTTGCTGGGCTTGAGCTACCAATTGCTGACCTTGTTGTTGATAAGGAGTAGCCAATTGTTGTTGTTGAGCTTGTGCAGCAGCAATCTGATCGGCTGTTTTACGGGCTTGTGAAGCTCCATAAGCACCTAAAGCACCACCAAGACCTAATCTAGCAGCTTGATTTCCAGTTAAACCTAGTCCTTTTAGCAAATCAGACATACTAGATGGTTTTCCATCTGGGGTAGCATTTCCAGCATCGGGTGTCGTTGGCTCTAATAAAGTAGCTGCGCCTGGTTTGTTTGTATCTACTAAAGCACCTCCACCACCAAATGAAGTGGCTGCATTAGGTGCTCCAGAAGCATAAGTTGGTGTTGGTTGATTTGGATCACCTCTATAAATTGGACTTCCACCACCGCCAAATGGATCATAATTTTGCGGATCAAAATTTTGTGGTTGTGGGGCTTGATCTATTGGTTGAGGTGCTTGATCTATTGGAGCTTGATCCACAGGAGGTGGTGCTTGCTCAATTGGAGCTTGTTCAATAGGTGCTGAATCTACAGAATCATCAAATTCTGGCAATCCAGTATCAGGGTTTGTACTACCTTTACCACCCCTCTTTTTTAAAAGAGCTGCTTCTTTAGGAGTGATATGAGCAAGAACGCTGTCTTTACCACGCCCTTTTGAGCGTAATAATTGAGCAATAGATGCTAAATCCGTTCCTAGAGTTTTTGATATATTTGCCATTTAGATTCCTAACGCATTTTTTAAAGATTCGGTATTCCAAACATTTTTACGAGGTTCATCTGTACCTAACAAATAAGGTTGTGAAGTGGTTGAAAGATCTGGTCTAGAGCTTAAACCACTACCTAATAAAACGCTTGATAAATTATCTGTAGGTGCAAAAGCAGACGATGTTCCAGTTGGTGTGGTTGGAGATTTTGTTTTAGGTGGAGTGGTAGATGTATCTCCACCGCCACCGCCACCGCCACTTCCAGATCCGCTTCCAGAACCCGTACCAGATCCAGTACCAGATCCAGTACCAGATCCAATACCAGATCCTGTTCCAGATCCGCTTCCCGATCCTGTGCCTGTTCCTTTTCCAGAACCCGTACCAGTACCAGATCCAGTACCAGATCCTGTTTGTGTTCCCGAACCAGTTGACCCACCAGTACCCGTACCTGAACCAGTGCCACCACCTCCGTAACTTACATCTGGAGCTGTACCAGTAGTCCCACCAGTTCCAGTAGTTCCACCTGGATCAGCACCACCACCTCCACCGCCTCCACCGCCTCCACCAGGAGATCCAGTAGATGGACCTCCAGAAGTTCCGCTACCTGCACCAGCACCAGATCCAGGAGTGGGAGCTTTAGTAGGGTCTGCTGCAATTTGTGAATTTACAGAATCAATAGATTGGGATACTAAACTTTTAATTTGCTCGGATTGAGTTGGATTTTTTGCAATAACATCATTTAAATTAACTTGATTGATAACATATTTTTTATTTGCATCATCCCAAACAATTAAATTATAAAAATCTATTCCGTTTTGAGCGGTTGCTCCAGTACCAAACAAGCTAGTGTATTTAGACAATACATCGGGAGTGCCTATAGACAATAAAGCCTTTAATTGAGTTTGAGGATCGTTTGTTGTAGCAGTAGGAGTTTTAGATGCTACATCTTTTGCTAATTGATCTGCCACAGCCTTATCTTGCGCTGCTTTAGCTGCTGCTGCATCCGCTGCTGCCTTTGCTTCAGCATCTTTAGCTGCTGCTGCTGCATCTTGAGCTTGTTTTGCTGCTGCTGCATCCGCATCGGCTTTGGCTTTTGCTGCTGCTGCTGCATCCGCTGCTGCTTTATCGGCTGCTGCCTTATCTGCTGCTGCTTCTTGGTCTGCTTTTGCTTTTGCTGCTGCTGCTTCTTGTGCAGCTTTAACATCACCTTGAGCCGTAGCTACTGCACCCGTGTAATTAGTGTAGTCAGCGTTATAGTTGCTAACTTTTAATTTCAAATCAGCAGAAGTAGCTTTATAAGTAGCTAAATCATTGGCATAAGAAGTTGAAGCAGTAGTAATTTGATTGTTTAAATTAGTAATGGTTGCTTTATCAGTGTTCATTTTAGAAAGAAACCAACCTGCACTAACATTTGGTATATCTCGTTGTAGTTGACCTAATACACTACCTAAATAATTTGGATTGTGTGATTTTGCATACTGTGCGTATGCTTGATTGTATCCAGCAAGAGCAGAGTTGTAATCAGCGGTTGCTGTGGTAATTTGTGGCGATGCTGAAGCGTATATTTTTTGATACGCAATAGCAGCATCATTTGTTGCTTTTTGTTGAGCCAAAGCATTTTGAACATTTTGTTGAATAACAGATTGTTGTTGCAACAATTGTTGCGACATTGATTGAATTTGACTGGTTAGGTCTGCTGGCAATATGTCTTGAAAATTAGTGATTTGCTCTGATATTTTTTGAATATTAGGAGCTTGTAATTGCGCTTGAGCATCCGCCGAAGCTAAATCTTTTTGATATTGGGCTTCATCTTCGGGGGATAAAGGCGCAATTGATCCGCCACCAGAAGCATCGTATTCAGGTGGAGCGGGAATAACCTCTATAGCACCACCGCCACTACCACCACCTAGATCTATCCAATTTCCATCTTCATCATACATATAAAATCACCTCATTGTGCAATGCAAAAACCCAATTTTTTTTGGAGGAGGGGAACATTTAATAAAGTCCTAAAGTTGCAGCTATTTGCTGATGAATTGAATAATGAGTGCCTAACCAATCGTAAAAATCGTTTTCTTTATTGAAATCTACATCCAACATATTGAATGGATTGCTTAAATTTAATGCACTAGCAATGGCTTGATGCTCTACTTGATGAGCCAATAACCAGTCATCTAGATTGTCAATATTGGCATCTGTAATGGGGAATTTAGGGTAAGAATAGCCTGTATCAGTCAATGTTTCCCAAAAAAGGTAGTGTTGCACCCCATTTTCAAACAAAAACTCTCCTAGTGATTCAGGATCACCAAATTTAACAATAGAAAGAGTTTCCATGTTCAAGATTTGTCAGCCTTTGTATCGAGCTTATCCATAATGCGATTAAACATCCCTTTGATCTCGGCAATGTCAATTCTGTAGTCATCTTTACGAACATAATTGTTAGACATATCTTGTTCAATTTCTTTTTGACTTTGTTGAACTAATTTGATTTCTTGCCACACTATGCGCAAAATCCACCCTGCAACTGCTCCCGCAATTGTTATTCCAATGTTAAAAAGAAATTGAATATCCATGTTATGCGTTGTAGTAAGGGATCTTCACGAGTACGCCATTTAGATCAAAGTTAATATAACCAGCAGGAATAAGCTGCATCGTTGCTGATGTGTAAGTTACATTTGAAGCGGTATTAGCAGTATGGTTAACAGTGGTTACATTGATTGTACCGCCAGTAATTGCCACATTACTAGAGCTTTGAAACGCCATGTTTCCAAGACCACTAACCGCAAGAGTGACATTGGCTCTATTCCCAGCCGTGTCATTAGCGGTGGTAATAGTGATATTTGCACCAGGTAAAAAGTTAATAGCTGGTTGCGATGCAACAAAAATACCATTGTTTTGAACGGTTACATTTTGGTTAACGCTATTGGCTAGTGCATTTAAAGTTACGCTACCTGTTAATGCGCCACCGCCAGTAAGACCTGTACCCGCAACAACGGATACTGTATTGGGTACCGCTCCTGATACTTGAGCTACTGCAATAGCAATTGCCACATTAGTCGCTGATGTAGCCCTGCCTTTAGCATCAAAAACGACTTGAGGAGTAACACTAGCATTGCCGTAAGTGCCCGCAACAACACCGCTAGTATTTAAAGTTGGATTTGGATAGCTACCCGTTAGATCTCCACCCGCTGTACCGCCTGGAGTGACTCCCGTAATGGTCACATTGGAAGCCGAAGTAATCCGACCTTTAGCATCTACGGCAATTTGTGGTGAAACCGTTGCGCTACCATAAGTTCCCGCAGCCACCCCAGAAGTGTTTAAAGTGGGGTTGGGATATGTTCCTGTAAGGTCACCTCCAGCAGTTCCACCTGGAGTAGTTCCAGAAATAGTGACATTTGAGGCGCTACTTAGCCTTCCTTGAGCATCTACAGTAAACACCCCGTTAATGGTGGCATTTCCATAAGTACCCGCAGTTACCGAAGTATTGTTTAGGCTAATAGTGCCTGTGGTGGTAATTGGACCACCCGTTAAGCCTGTGCCTGTAGATACATTGGTAACCGATCCGTTACCTGTGCCTGGGGTGAATCCTAAAGCGGTAGTGACATCAGCACTAGATAAAGTTACATTACCTGTACGGGTATTAAAAGCAGTAACGCCAGCATTGGTTAAAGTGACATTGGCAGTTAATCTGCCACCACCAGATAAACCCGTACCCGCAATAACATAAGTAGTGTTAGGAGTTGCACCAACATCACTAGCACCTAAAACAACGATACCTGTTTGACCGTTTACGGAAGTAACAGCTCCAGTTTGGTTATCTACTTTTTCCCAGACTGTGCCATCAAATACTGCCCAATCGCCTACTTTCCATGAAGTAATACCGTTTAAATTGGTACTACCTGCAACAGAAACGACATAGTAAAAACCCTTAGTACCTACAGAACTTTGCAAAAATGGGTTGTTCGAGTTGGCATCCCAAGTGCTTTGGTATGTTAACGATCCCGCAAAGTTGCCAGAAACCTTGAGCATTACATTCCATCGCCAGGAACAATATACAAAGTTGCGCTATTGGCAGCAGTAATTGCTGTAAACCAAGCTCCTGGGTTAAATGTCAAAATTTCATCTGTATTGGGTAATACATACAAGGTAGTAGTGCTGTTACCTGCTCCAGCAGTAGGAATAACGCAGTTTGTCTGAGCTAAAGCCTGTGTCTGTGCATACGATAAAAAACACCCTTGAGTGGTGGATGAGTTAATAATTCGGTATTGCATACTGCTACCTGAACTTGAGGTAGCTTGTATGGCATTTGGATAAGAAGTAGCAGCCGTTAAAACAACGGTGTTACCAGATGGTGTAAAAGCGTTAATTCCCATATTTACTCCTGTGGAGTTTGTGTTGGCAATTCGTTTTTAGCTTGCTCTGCTTGGTACGCTGCGATTATTTCTGGTGTCCACGCTACATTGCAGATAGCTACAACATTAGCTGGTGCGCCAGTTAAATCAGCTTCGGGTGCAAGTGAAGTGCGATGGTAAGTTTGGCTAATTTGGTTGCCGTCTTCCATAATGCGTGTAGCTTCACGATACAAGACTGTGCCGTTTTCTACTACTGTGATTTGGTCTACTACTGTTTCTTTAGTTAATGCCATGATATTTCCTTTTTATTAAGTGTCTGACTAAGCTAATCTGGCTTAGTTAATTAAACTGCATAAGTTATGCCTAAATCAATTCCTGGAACTGCACCAAAAGTAGGAAAGTATATTCTTACTCCTCCAGGATACGCAGAAATTACATTTATAGGGATTCCATTAGAATCATTTGCAAATCCACCATTCCCTGTACCAGCACCTGGAGTAAATGGAAGCCCTGTTATATAACTTGTTCCACCTACTCCAGCCATACTTGTTGCATAGGTAATAGTAGCTTGTAAATAAACCACTCTTCCTATTTTTGTATAAGTCCCAGTAGCAGCAGTATTAGCGCCTACAGTTGTAAAACCAGTTAAAGATGGTGTCCAAGTACCTTCTTCATAGTCATCTAGTGTATTTGCATCAGATGAAGCGGATTGGGTTGCTGGGAAGGCAATGCCTGTGCCTGTTGCTGAAGTGTTACCACCAGCTAAACATAAAACTGGTGCAGTTGCGTTAATACGCATTGCTTCTGCATAAGAAGCAGCACCTGTTGATTGACCAAACACAATAGCTGGAGTATATGAAACGCCAGCAACTGCACCAATATATGCGTGTTGTCCTCCTGATGGCGTTGTGCCTTGAACAGCAAAGTCTAAAGAACATAAATTACCTGCCGTACCGTTGGAATTATTAATTCTTGCAATATATCCAGCAGGCGTTCTTGAAGCTCCTGTTGATGTATATGCAGTTGCATCAGAACCAATTACATCAAGCCTTCCATTTGGAGTAGCAACACCAATACCTACATTTTGTGAAGTATCTACAGTAATAGCTTGAGTGCCATTAGTAGAAATATTGACAGCTCCTCCAGAAGAAGCTATCACTACATTAGATGTGCCGTTAACAATAGAATTTGCGCTAACATTGATCGTACCGCTAGTAATAGTGACATTGTTTAATGTGACATTACCAAGCGTGGTAACAGTGTTTCCTAGACCAACGGTAGTATTCCCAATGGTTACTGGCGTATTAAAGTCAGCATCTAGGTTACTTAAAGGTATGCTCGTTGTAGCATTACCAAATACATACGGAACTCCAGCCATTTAGAACCTCACTCTCAATTCATGTTCAAATTCAAATGTATTGACCACAAAACCTGCTGAGTTTGAAGTTTGTGTCAATCCTAAATATTTACCCCATTGTTGCGCATCTGATTTATACAGTTCATACCCTGTACCACCTATCCAAGATATTACAGTAGAACTGTTGTTAATCCAAGGGATGATATTGCTAGAACTGTTGTACCAAGTAACATAATTACCCAATACATAAGGAGGGCTAGAACCTTGTTCAGAATCTACTGTTACAGCAATTTCTACGCCTGTAGTGGTGGTAGCTTCAACCGCAAATTTAAGAGCTTGCTTGGTCCGAATTGGATCGCCCATTGGATTTAATGCAGTCTGAATACGACTGGTAATTGCCGATGTTGAATCCTGATATAAGCGGTACAAATCTCTGCCTCTTACACCGTACATATTGATAATTCCACTTACAGGTACGGAAGTGGTGTACTTCATATCGTTACCTTGGCTTGTAATAAACCATTTTTTCTCAAAAAACACCGCTTGGATGTACCGATAACTGTTAGTAAAAGTGGTATCGTGGTATCTAAAATTAAATGCAGCGCACAAAATGTTGTTTAAAAGCACCTGACCAGCCGTAACCTCCTCAGTCACAAAGTCAATATTTGGAAACATTCCATCCAAAGAATCTGACAATTTGCTAGTTGTAGAACCTACTAAAGCGTAAACGCCATAGTTGTTCATAAACAAAATGGATCGAAAGTAAGGAAAGATAGCATACGCTAACTTAGACCCTACCGATGCGCTCACATTAGTATTAGTGAATATAGTATTACCAGTAGAAGTAACCCTAACATCCGAAAACACATTGATGGAATCATCCCCAAAAATATACAAAAAGTTATTAGCAGAAATGATTTGCTGTATGTTTCCATGTAATGTTCCGTCTGTGATGATGAAATTACCCGCTGAAACGCTTGTAAAGTCGCTATACGACCCCGCAGCCGAGTAATAGATAGTTCGCCCTTGGGCAATCCAAACACGCCCTGAAAAGCTCGCTATTCCTGAGTTTTTGTTTGAGTTAATGTTGGCTTGTAATACAGCGCCTGATCCACCGCCTCCCGCTACCGTAGCGGTAATATTGGCAGAATTAGTATAGTTTGTACCATTGTTGGTCATAATGACCTGAGTAATGGTATTGCCTGAAATGATTGCCGTTCCTGCTGCGTTCGTGCCACCGCCACCAGAAATTGTCACAATTGTATTGGCAGCATTGATATAACCAGAACCACCAGAAATTACATTGACATAAACTGTGCCTGTGGCAAAAGTAGTAATTTCAGCAATAGCATTAGCGCCTGATCCACCGCCACCACTAAAGGTAACGGATAAATTAGCATTATTTGTGTATCCCGTACCGCCATTTACTAAACTGACGGAAGCCACTGTATTGCCACCACTTACTAAAGTAGCTACCGCATTAGCTTGATCTCCGCCTGTTTGATCTGGTCCTGAAATAACTACGGTAGGTGCAGTGTTGTATCCCGTACCCTTATTAGTTAAAGCAATTGTGCCAACTGAGCCTACGCTGATTACGACATTGCCATCCCAAGTAAAATATCCCTTGTCTGGGTCAAGAATAAGCATCCTATCGTTGTACCACTGAGTGGTGTTAATAGGATAAAGTTCAGAAACACCAACAGTAGAAAAAGTCCCCGCTGGCGCTACATTACCAAAAGTGTTGTTGTTAATGTTGAAATATTGAGCTGATCCATCCGATAAAAATCCAACAATGTAGTCTGAAATGTTTAAATTACAAGAAGTAAAGTAAACAACATCGTTACCAAAAGTAACTGCTACATTAGAGCTGTTTTGGACTGCGCTACTGTTAGGAACAATTTTAATGTTTCCTGAACCAATAGGCTGAGCATTTTCAATCCAAGAAAATTCATTTTCATCAATTGCAGTGCGGTTTGCTTTAGTGTTAAGACCTTTAAAAGCCTTAACAACCTGATATGACTTTTTCTGTTCGGCTGCTGCCATGATTAGTATGGACTACTGTAAACGCTAGGAATCCTACGGGTAAATGTACTGTTAAGCACAGATGCACCCTGTTTGCTGTATTCCTGTTTGTAAATCTCGGCTTCACCATAACTTTGTTCATAGTATTTAGCAAGATAAGCAGCGTAGAACTTAACCATAGTGCTATACGGATCGTTTATTACATCCGTTACTGTTGGCGTGTTTAATGACAATGGATTAGGCAAAACTACGCAATCAATCTCAATTTGATAGATTTGATCGGGTACTGGTCCTAAATAGATTTGTCCTTGACCATAAATACTAAAGGCTAAAGGTCTGCCAATGTAGTTTTGCCAAAATCTTAATCGTGCATTGAAATCACTCCAAGCTAAGTAATCCATCGGTACACGAGTATTACCCCAGTACAGATTGATGTTGATAATGTCTAAGACTGTGTTTCCAGAGCTTGGTGACAATGGGGATGACCCCATTAACTGTGTCAAAGCTGCATAGCTAATGTTCTCGCAATTACCCACATAAGTCAATTGGGCTGACCCGTCTGCAAAGGGAGCTGTTGGAGGGTAGTTGCTGTAATTGTTTGTACCGTTAGCAGGATAAGGAGGTGCTGTAGAACCTGAAGTTCCAGCGGTAGTGTATTGATAAATAAAAATATTTGAAAAAACAAAGCTGTTTAAAGTAACGGCTGTGTTTGCTACCCAAGCAGTTGGGTTAGCTGGTGTCACACTACCAATGGTGGCTGTGGGTGCGACTTGACATGGAGTTTGCGTAACAACAATTTCACGCAAACATCCAGTATCTCTGACAGCTCTTTCTCTGGCAGAGTTAATGTAATCGGTTAACTGCGAATCGCTATAGAAATTCCCGTTAGCATCATGCAGTAACCTACGGACTTCCGTAATGTACGAATTAAGCGTTGCCATTTATTGACCATAACTCATGCTACCGCTTGAAGGACTTTTCCCCCGCCCTTCCTAGAGGTTGGGAGGGGTACTCTTTCCACCAACGGGGATAACGATTGGTTCTTGCTTGGGGGTTGGGTAGAAATCTCCCACTGGGATAAAAGCTCCATGCCTTTTTCCAAGTCATTTTGAGAAACAATCCACCCTAACCTTGCCAAATAAGGCTCTTTGTTGTCATCTCCATAACCAAAAATGTGACGAGCTACTTCTTGTGGAATCTCTACAGTTTCATCTTTAGGGAAACTATAGAACACTCCCGCAAAGCCATCTTTTAGCTTTTTGTCAGAACGATTGGTTACGAAGATATTTGACATTTAGAAACTCACGACATCGCCAAATACGACAATATCAGCAGTGTTACCGTTACCAGTAGCAGTTGTGACATTGACGAACAAGGCTTGGGTTGTAAAACCAGTTACGGCTGTGTTTGTATTATATGGAACTGCAATATTCAAGTCCTGATAAGTACCAGCGCCAGTAATACCACTGAGTACCACATTGGCTACTACAGCGTTAGAGATGTTGCCATCTTTACTTGTAGTAATTGAAATATTGGCAGAAGCCATACTACCCGTAGGATTTTGAATAGTCACTCTGCGAAGAACGACTTGTCCAGAACCTACAGCAGCGCCAGCATTAGTTAAACCACCGCTTAAAAAAGGAATGGTAACACCAGTGGTAGTACCGTTTCCTGTTGTATTTAAAGCAGTGGCTTTAATGTAGGCAACACGACCATAGCCAATCGAATCAAGGTAAAACTGCCCTAATGAATCTGAATTAGCCATTTATCGCCCCTTAACTGTTAAAAGTGCCAGATACAGGAGAACCACCATTTACAGTCACTAATTGCACTGTAGCGTTAGTAGTAGCCAATAACTGAACATTCACACCATCAGAAATTACCATGCCACCTGAGTTAATCGGATACACATTTGACCATGTAGCCACATTAGAAGTGGAGTTGTAACTTGTAACAGTTTGAATGACCACATTGGTTGTGCCAACTACTAGATAAGTTCCAGCAGGTACGACATTTCCAAGGGTGGTTGCAGCGATATTTGAAGCGTTTTGAAAATACGAACTTGGCGTATTTGCATAAGTACCTGCTATGAGGATTTTATTTAAACCGAGTGCCATGACTAATTCTCCTTAGATTGAAATAGAGTTATAGCCAGATACTCTGGTCATTGACTTAGGCTTGGTGCTTACTAATTCAGCAATCATCAAGACAGCGCCAACATAACCAATCTGCCAGTTAGGTAGAGTGGACTCAAATCCAGTAAATACAAACGAACCTTGATCGTGAATATACAAGCTCAAGTAGTTTGAGTTAATGAAATATACAGTACCTTCTGGGCAGTACGGGTCTGGAT